>Ga0129317_1000983_pt1 | contig 24106 bp, 25 predicted proteins | sample Cm1ome_FD_94430 | JGI IMG/M metagenome (GOLD analysis project Ga0129317, IMG submission 94430) | Eastern black-and-white colobus group fecal microbial communities from Wisconsin, USA - Cm1105 metagenome | ecosystem: Host-associated > Mammals > Digestive system > Large intestine > Fecal | place... | reverse complement strand
CCTGCTGAATCATTATTTTTAAGTGAATTAGCTAAGTTAAACGTTACTAAAAATACGATTTTCTATAAAAGTTAATTTTGATTACCTTTTATTTCCAGTTTGTGCTTGAAATTCGGGCTAAAAAATCACAAAAAACAAATCTCATTTTTTTCATTTTTATTATACTCTTTTTATATTTCAAAAAGATAGTGCTATCATTATTCTTCTGTCTTATTTTCTTCATTAACTGGTGTTTCAATTGAAGTTTCATTTTCAATATGATCAACAACAGTTTCTCCTTCAGCTTTCCCTTTCTTTTTTTTCATAACCACAAAAATAATACCAGCAATAACAACAACTCCAACACCAACCATAGCAATCATTCCTATTGGTGATTCACTTTCAATTGGAGAAGAAATCACAATATCTTCACTTTGTCCTTGTGTAACAATATCAAGTAAATCAATAGTCACTGTATTATCACTAACAACACCATAATTCGAAGTGACTTTACCAGGCATTTTTATAGTTACATTCATTTCTACACCTAAAGCCTTTAATTGAGATACTGAATACTGTGAAGCATCTAAATCACTACCTAATTGTTGATTGGCTAATTCATCTTTTGGTAAAGTCAATACTATAGATTTTACACCATCAACTTCTTTTTCTTGAACATAGTTTTCTTCTGAAACGCCCTCAGCACTCATACTAAATCCTACCCAGTTTTTACCATCAATAGTTTTAGTAATTGTTTCAGTTTTAGCATCTTTCAATTGTTCATTTTGTTGAATTTGTTCTTTCATTTGTTGTGTGAATTCCTCTGTTGTTGTTTCAGACATCTTTAACATTTCTTCATCAACAAGATATTCCAATCCCATAGTCATTGTTTTATCTGCTTTCACTTCAACAGTGATGTTCATTTTGATACATCCTGTTAAAAGAAAAACCATCAACAAAGTACAAACCAATTTCATTAATTTTTTCATTTATCTTTCCTCCCTTTTCTTCATTCTATCATATTCATTTATATATGATAGATTTTTTAATACTAAGAAATAAAAAAACCCTTGATAAACAAGGGAATAGTTATAAAACAATCGCAATAACATTTGTTTTACCTTTATTAACAATTTTACTTAAAATATCATGCACTCTAATACAAGCTGTTTCATTCATTGAAGCAAGTTTGACTCTCATACCCTCATTAATTAAATCACCTAATTTACGACCAAAGACATCACAATCAAAAATAGCTTCTTTATTGTTTTCACCATGACTTTGTAAGTATTGAATAAAGGCTTCAGCTTGTTCTTTTGAACCAATGATTGGTTCAAAGGTACTTTCTATATCGACTTTAATCATATGAATTGTTGATGCTGTAGAAACAAGCTTCATCCCATAACGTGGTCCTTGTTTAATGACTTCAGGATTACTTAATTCAATATCATCTAATATAGGTAAAGCATAGCCATATCCTGTTTGTTTAACCATTTGAATAGCACTGCGATATGCTTGATATTCTTTTTGCATTTGCATTAATTCTTGGATTTGTTTTAAAAACATGGCTTCATCAAATTTGTCTTGTCCTAATATTTCATTTAAGATTTCATTATAAAGACCTTTCTTTTCTTTAATACGTAAACTAGCTGATGATGAAGATGTATCTATATTTGATAAATAAGCTCGATCAATGAAATCAAACTCACTCATACAAGAAGCTATTTTTTCAACATCTTTAAATCTTGTAATCTCTTGTAAAGATTGTTCCAAAGCTTCATCTAAGGTTTGTTTTAACCAATGAGAAGAATCCATTAAAGCAATCCAACGAGGAACTTCAATTTTCACTTCATGAATTGGAAATTCAAATAATGCCGCTCTTAATAATTCAGTAATGTCTCCTTCATTCATTTCATTAACCTTTAACCCAATAACAGGAACATCATGTTTTTGTTTTAAGTTTTCTACAATTTGAGTACAAGTTGCACTATTAGGATTACGACTATTGACAACAATCACAAAAGGTTTACCAATATCTTTTAATTCTTGAATGACATCTTCGGTTGCTTGAACATAATCTTGTGCAGCAATTTCACAAATAGAACCATCACAAGTCATGACAATACCTATTGTTGAATGATCTTGAATAACTTTTTGAGTACCCACTCTTGCTGCTTCATCAAAAGGAATAGCTTCTAAAAACCAAGGCGTTTTCACATAACGAATACCCTGTTCATCTTTATAACCTTTTGCTCCATCAATAACATAACCAACACAATCAACAAGTCGAATATTAACACCTAGATTATCTTCAACTTGAATATGAGCTGCTTGATTAGGTATAAATTTTGGTTCAACTGTCATAATCATACGACCTTCACCCGATTGTGGTAATTCATCGGTTGCACGAATCTTTGCATCCACATCCTCAATATAAGGAATAACTGCCATCTCCATAAAACGTTTAATAAAAGATGATTTTCCAACCCTAACCGGACCTACAACACCTAAATAAATATCTCCGTTACATCTTTTTCCAATGTCTTTAAGTATATCTATTGTTTGCATATACTTCCTCCTTCTTACACATCAATATATGAAAATCTTTCATAATTAGAACTAAGTGTATTCTTACTTTAATCTATGTTTATAAACTAAAAAATATGTTAAAATAAAACAAAAGGAGGACCTACTATGAAATATAAAAATATTTTTTTAGTTGTTCATGATATAGATATTTCCAAAAATTTTTATAAAAAGATTTTAGGACTACACGTTGTCTTAGATTTAAAATCACATATTGTATTAAAGGGTGGCATTTGCTTACAAAGTTATGAAACATGGAAAGATATGATTCATAAAGATGATCAAGATATTGTTTTCCCTAGTCATAATCAAGAGCTTTATTTTGAAGAAGATGATATAGATTTCTTTATAAAGAAATTAAACGAATATAATGTCACTCTTATACACCCTTTAAAAGAATGTCGATGGGGTCAAAGAGTTGTCCGTTTTTATGATCCTGATGGTCATATCATAGAAGTAGGAGAATCTTTAAGAAAAGTTGCCAAACGTTTTTTAAGTCAAGGTTTATCACGTGAAGAAATTGCAAAACGTATGGATATGCCTTTAGATTGTATAAAAGAAATGATTAAATAAAACTTAGAACTATATCTTTAAGGTATAGTTTTTTAAGTATAAAAATCCGATTCCAATAATTTGAATAATAAGTCTACCATTATGGATTTCACAATCTTCTAAATTTTTCTCTATCCAGTTAATTAGCATTAATTTAGTGTAATTATCCATTTTTTTAATTGCTTTAATGCTGTTTTAGAAAACTCTACTTTATAACTCATAATCCCAATTCCTTCTTAACTTCTTCAAGCGAATAAGTTGTTGGATCTTTTAAAAATTCGTTATGAGCTTGTTTTGCTAATACAATATCATATTCATCTTCAATCTTTTCAAGTAAAGCATTTTTTAAAGCTTCACCCAAAGAACATCCATGAAATTTGGCATAACTTTTAAACATTTTTTTCCTCTTCCTCATTCATTCTAATAGAGAAACTCATATACCTCACCTCTTGTACTACACAGTATAGTCAATTTAATACAAAAAAGGCATTTCTGCCTTTATAATTCCTTAGAAAATATTTTCTTACTTACTAAATGAGCAATAACTAAAATCAAAAATGAAACATCAAACGGACTTTTTAAAGTCAATACAACAACTAACAAACCAACAATAAAACCAGCCACTTCAATGATAAAAGGTTTTTTATTCATTTGATAACGTTGAATTAATTGATAATGTGTACGTATTCCCTTAAAAGTTAAAACCATAGCAACAGCAGCAACAATTAAGTCAACAGAAAAAGCAATCAAAAAGCGTTGTGTTAAAAATTCTTTAACAAACAATAATACTAAATAAGCACACATTGTCATCCATAAACCTGAAATCGTATATTTTTCTAAATCTCTTTTCTTGATATTTTCTAATTCAGATTTATAACGAATTGTTTTTTCAATATTTTGAATATAATTCTTTGTGTTTTTACCAACAAGTAATGTCACATTATTCTTTTGTTCTTGATGTTCAATCATTTGATCTAAAATAGCTGATAATAAAATATTAACTTTTATCGTTTGTGATTGATGTCTAGTTATATATTTAAAAATATCATCATAAACTTTTCTATAATCATCATTTAATGATTTTTCTTTTGTAACATTTTCAAAAAACAAATCAAAACTTTTTTCTTTTTGTTTCATTATTTTGTTACCTTTAATTCACGAGCATTGATTTCACTAATATGTGAATTATAGAATTCAGTAACAACTTGAATCATATAATAAGTATCTTTAATCCCTGCAGTTTCATAACTTGAATGCATAGCAAGTTGTGGTAACCCAATATCAACACTATTCATTGAAACCTGTGACATAGCAATATTTCCTAATGTACTACCACCTACAACATCTGAACGATTTGCAAAGAATTGCACAGGAACTTTTGCTTTTTCACATAATGATTTAAAGATAGCGATACTGATACCATCACTTGTATATTTTTGACCAGCATGTGATTTGACAACCACACCCTCATTCATATAAACACAATTATTAACATCAGTTTTTTCTGGATGATTTGGATGGACAGCATGAGCATTATCAGCACTTAACATAAAGCTTCCTGCAATAGCACGATAATAATCTTCCATTGTTTTTCCTAAAGCTGTGTTAATACGAGTTAATACATCATATAAGAATGTTGAAGCTGCACCTTGTTTAGTCCCTGAACCAACTTCTTCATTATCAAAACATGCATAGACATTAATAGATTCTTTATTGTATCCATTTAAAAATCCTTTTAATGTTGTAAATCCACATTGTAAATCATCTAAATGAGCAGATGAAATAAATTCTTCATTAACTCCCCAAATAGAAGGAGCCATTCTATTATATAAATATAAATCACTACCATAGATATCTTTTTCTTCAACACCTAATTCTTTAGCAATTAACTTATTTAAGTCACCTTTTTGATAACCTGTTCCACCAATTAAAGGTAATAAATCAACTTGCTTATTATAAGCAAAACCATCATTAACAGTTCTATTCATATGAATAGCAACATTAGGAATCATTAATAAATCACGATCAATTGTTAATAACTTTGTGACAATCCTTTCACCTTCTTTAACCAAAACACGACCAGCAATAGATAAAGGACGATCAAACCAAGTTGCACACAACATTCCACCATAACCTTCAGTATTTAATTGTGTATATTTACCTTTCACTTCAATTTCTGCATTTTCTTTAATTTTAAATGTTGGATAATCACTATGAGAAGCAGTTACATTAAAACTATAATTATCAAGTGAAGTTCCTACATGAAAAGCAATAATACTAGAATTATTTCTTGTGACATAATACTTACCACCACTAACAATAGTCCATACTTGGCTTTCTAATAATTCTTCATAACCATTTTCTTTTAATTCATTGACAATACTATCTACAGCATGAAATGCTGTTGGACTCTTTTGAAGAAATGCTAACAATTCTTCTGATACTTGTTTATACATACACTTATACCTCCATATATTCGCGTATATTATAACATATCCTTCCGGCTTACCAAAAGGATATGTTTATAATTTATTTATTGATTAAGCATTAGCTGCATCTTCTCTTTTCTTAATTGCTGGTAAGATTAAACCTAAAGCAGTTAACACAACAGGAGTGATAACGTTTAATAATGTTGTAAATAAATCTCCTTCTTTGTACATACCAAATAAACAGCAGAATGCAGTAACAAAGAAACACCAAGATCCTGCAGTTAATGCAAATCCTTGATTTTTAACAAATCTATATTCAGGGTTAAATTTATCTTTTGCTTTACGTAAAGCAATATAAGCAGCAAATACCCATAAATAACGCATTGGCATTGTAACTGAGTTTAATTGAGTTAATTGACGTAAAACAACATCTGCATTAGGCACTAAAGTTTGAACTAAGATAATTGAACCAGATAAGATGACAACCATCCAGATACCATTGATATAAGCACCATATTTGTTTTTCTTTAATAATTTAGATGGAATAAATTGACGAGCATCTTCATTATCTAATAACATTCTAAGTGGAGCATCAATACTTAATACTAAAGTAGAGAATTGTCCAATAGCATTACATGCTGCATAGATAATCATTAAAATATTACCCATTCCATAGTATTCTCCTAATTTTTGGAATGCCCAATAAGAACCATTGGCATTGTATGAATCAAAATTAGCAGCAATATCAGCAGGATCAAACATCATACCCATAGCTATTGTACCCAAAATTGCACAAACCATAACCATGATTGCTAAAGCAATCATACCTTTAGGGAATCCTTTAGATGGATTTTCAACTTTATTAACATATGGAGAAATTTTTTCACATCCACCAACCGCAAATACTAAGATTGATAATGATGTAAAATATCCCATATTAAATTGTGGAATTAAATTCTTCCAACTGAAATCCATTGATAAATAACCACCATTAGGATTAATAGCAGGAGCTGCAAACATCATCACTATGTATAAGATAGACATAACAAACATACTTGTTCCTGCAATAGTAGCTAATTTCTTTAATGGATTTAACCCACGACTTGCTACCCAACAGAAGAATAAGAACACTGCTAAAGTTGCTAATTGGATAAGAGTCGTATCAAATGTAGCATAAGTTTCACCATTTTGGAAAACCATCCAACTTAAAGCTTTTAAACCACCACTACCTTTACTTGCAATATAAGTTACGTGACATGCCCAATAAGTCCATCCAGCATAATATGCCATTTTTGGACCAATTGTTTCATGAATCCAAGAGCTAACTCCTCCACCAGACTCTTTAAATGCCGAACCAAGTTCACCTACCATTAATGCATAAGGCACAAAGTATAAAGCAAACATTAAAATCCAACTGAATATAACTTGGATACCATTAAAATAAATGTAACCATTTAATACGTTACCGAATCCCCAAACAGTCGAGAATGCCATAAACGCCAAGTTATACCAAACAATTTTTTTAGAATTATTTGTTTTTTCCATTTTTTACCTCCTAAAATCTTTTTTTCAATCATATCTTGTTTCCCGTTATTTAACTAAGACATACACTGTTTTGTGTGAAAAACAAAACCTCTCGTCGCACATTGTTTTATTGCATATATAATAATCACTTTCAAAACAGTATGACAATTATAACAAAAAATATTGTTATAGGCTATGTTTTTTTATTTTATTATCATGATAATAAAAAAAGAATACACTTTTATGTATTCTAAATATATGAAATATGATTTTTTTCACACCAAATACGAGCAATTTGAGTATACTTTTCATTTTGAAAACCATTAAATTCTTCCCATTGATGATATTTTGTTAATGTATCTTTAAATTGTTTAAAACGATACTTTCCAGAAAATTGTTTTTGAAACTCTATTTTCATAGAACCAGATAAAGTTTCAATAAATTGTTCTCTTATTTGAATAAAGGGAATATCCTCTATTGATAAAAAAGCAATCATATTCTTTTGACTTAAATAAATATCAACTTGATCTTGATAAATTTTAGGAATATATAAAAAACGACTTTTATCTTTATCAAATAAAATAACAATATCACTATTCATAACTTCCATTGCTTTAATAACATCTTTTAAATTAACCTTATTCATTGATCATCATCTCTTTTCTATTCCTATTATAACACATTTTTCATTTTAATAAATCCATTGCTTCTTCATAAGTTTCAAAATATAAATCTCTTACACCTAAATGATCTTCTTTAGAAACCAAACCATAATATAATAAATCCTCTAATATATAAAAAGACTTTTCTTGACTATAATGTAATCTTTCTTCAAGCAATAAAGATGAAGCATAGCCTTCATTTAATAAAACTTCAATAACATATTTATAAGGATGTTCTTTTTGATGAACATCTTCTTTATGATAACGATGAAAAAGAGAACGACGATTCGCTTGACGTTTCATTTTATTAAGCATTTCTCCATCCCACAGCATAACATCATTTGTTTGTGATAAAGTGATAGCTTGTCTTGTAAAACGATGATTAGTCACCACAACACAATAATCACACTCATAATATTGTCCACCAGCATAAACTTGTTGTACAGCACTGACTCCAACAGGCTTTTGATACAACTTACACTGTATACCATATAATTCACCTTTATATTCCGCCAAAATATCAACACCATAATCTCCACTATGCGATGTCAAACGAACATGTTTATAACCTATTCTTTTTAAGATCTCTTTCACATATTCTTCAAAATCTTCACCTGTCATCTTTTTATTAATATCAGGTATCCACCCAAATAAAAAACCACATACTTTTTTAAAAACAAATCCAATGCTTTTGAATATCAACTTGACTATATAAAATGGTAATTTCATAAACCACATCAAAAGCATCCCTCCTCTTTTATTCTTCACCATTATAACATAATCCCTTATTTACAAAAACAAAACTCGTGATAAAATAAAGAAAGCAAAGGAGAGAGTATTTATGTTAATAACAGCTTCACATTTAACAAAATATAATAATTTAAAATGTATTGTTGAAGATGTATCTTTTACAATTCAAGAACAAGATAAAATTGCTTTAATAGGAATTAATGGTACTGGTAAATCAACATTATTAAAAATATTAGCTGGACAAGTTGATTATCAAGGAAATCTTTTAAAAAAGAAAGATATTAAAATCAGCTATCTTCCACAAAACCCTGACTTTCAAGATCATTATTCAGTTATAGAACAAGTCTATCATTATATAGATAAAAACGTTCCTGACTATGAAGTCAAAGCTATGTTAAATAAACTTGGTATTAGTCATTACCAACAATCTATAAAAGAATTATCTGGTGGACAAAAGAAACGTGTTGCCTTAACAATTACCCTTTTAAAACCTTGTGATTTATTATTATTAGATGAACCTACAAACCATTTAGATAATGATATGATTGAATATTTAGAAAAATATTTAATGAAATTTAATAAAGCTATATTCATGGTCACTCATGATCGTTATTTTTTAGAAAGAATTACAAATAAAATATTTGAATTAGATCGTTCTCAAATCTATTCCTATGAAGCTAACTATTCTTCTTTCCTTGAACAAAAAGCCCAAAGAGAAGAAGTTGCCCTAGCAACCGAAAGAAAAAGAAAGCTATTCTTAAAAAAAGAATTAGAATGGGTTAGAGCAGGTGTTCAAGCCAGAACAACAAAGAGTAAAGATCGTCTACAACGTTTTGAAGAATTAAGTCAAATCAAAGATATTCAAAAGATAGATAATGTAGAAATGATTAATGTTGCTTCTCGTTTAGGAAGAAAAACAATTGAACTTGATCAAATTTCCATGAGTTATAAAGATAAAGTTCTATTCTATCCATTTTCATATCAGTTTAAAAGATTTGAACGTATTGGTATACTAGGACAAAATGGTTGTGGAAAATCAACTTTATTAAATATCATTTCACAAAATATACAACCTACTCAAGGTCAAGTCATATTAGGAGATACAATTAAAATAGGCTATTTCAAACAAGGGCATGGTGACTTAGATCCAAAACTTCGTGTCATAGATTATATCAAAGAAACAGCACAAATCCTAAATACCAGTTCAGGACAATTAACAGCTAAACAAATGTGTGAGAAATTTCTCTTTGATACAAATATGCAATATACACCTATAGAAAGATTATCGGGTGGAGAAAAAAGAAGATTATATTTATTAAAAATCTTAATGGAAGCACCTAATGTTTTATTACTAGATGAACCAACTAATGATTTAGATATATCAACATTACAAATCTTAGAAGATTATTTAGATTCATTTCAAGGTATTGTTATTGTGGTATCACATGATCGTTATTTCTTAGACCGTATATGTGATCATTTATTTGTCTTTGATAATCAATACATTTCATATCATATTGGTGGATATAGTCAATTCAAAGAAAATATCACAACACAAACCAAACAAAAAACAAATAAATCTAAAGCTTATCGTGAACAAAAAGTCAAAAAGATTAAACTTTCATATAAAGAAGAACAAGAATTAAAACAATTAGAAAACAATATTCCTTTATTAGAACAACAAATCAAAGACATTGATAATGAAATGAATGGTATTACAGATTATAATACGATTCAAACACTCACAAATCAAAGAGAAGAACTATCCAACCAATTAGAAGAATCAACAGAAAGATGGATGGAACTTTTAGAAAAACAAGAGAATCAATAAATAAAGATGCTAGCTAGCATCTTTATTTATTACTATATACGCCAATATATTTTTACTTAACCGTATTGATAAAATAAAAACCATGAGATTAACTCATGGCTAGTATTTCTTTCCACCTGGACCAGCATCAATAACTGTTTGTGGGAAGTTTGTATATTGTTTAAAATTATCTTGGAACATTTTGACTAAGTCTTTCGCTGTTTGATCGTATTGATCTTTATCTAACCAAGTTGTACGTGGGTTTAATAATTCTTGTGGTACACCTGGACAGAATTTTGGCATATTCAAATTGAAGAATGGATCAACTTCGTATCCTACATAATCTAAATCACCATTGATTGCAGCATTGATCATAGCACGCGTATATTTTAATGGAATACGTTCACCTATACCATAACTTCCTCCTACCCATCCAGTGTTAATTAAGAATACATTAGCACCGGCTTTTTCAACTCGTCTTTGGAATTGTTGAGAATATAACAATGGATCTAATGGTAAGAATGGTTCTCCAAAACATGTTGAGAATGTTGCTTGTGGTTCAGTAATACCATCTTCTGTTCCTGCCAACTTACTTGTATATCCAGATACAAAGTGATATGCCGCTGAATTTTTATCTAGCTTAGAAATTGGTGGTAGGACACCAAATGCATCTGCAGCTAAGAAGAAAATTGTTTTTGGAATTGGGGCAACACCACTAGGTTCAATATTATCAATAAAGTCAAGTGGATATCCAACACGTGTATTTTCTGTAATAGAATCATCGTGGAAATCTATAATACGACTATCTTCAAATAAACAAACGTTTTCTGCAACAGCACCAAATCTCACGGCATCCCATATTTCAGGTTCATTTTCTTTAGATAGATTGATACATTTTGCATAACATCCACCTTCAAAGTTAAAGACAGTTGTACGTGACCATCCATGTTCATCATCACCAATTAATTTACGATGAGGATCTGCTGATAAAGTTGTTTTACCTGTTCCAGATAAACCAAAGAATAAAGCTGTATTACCATTATCACCAATATTAGCAGAACAGTGCATTGTAAAGACATTCTTTTGTGGCAACATATAATTCATAACACAGAAAACACTTTTCTTGATTTCACCAGAATATCCAGTTCCAGCAATTAAAACAACTTGTCTTTCATAATCAATCATAACTGCAACATCACTGTTTAATCCAACTTCTTTAGAAACTTTACAATCAGGGGCAACTAAGATTAAAAAATCTTCTTGGAAGTGTTGTAATTCACGTGGTGTTGGTTTGATTAATAAGTTTGATATAAATAAGTTTTGACTTGCTTTTTCATTAATAATTCTAAAAGCATAAGAATATTTTGGATTTGCTCCTGCATATCCATCAAAGATATAAAGATCTTTATCTTCAAAATGTTTAATAATTTGTTCATAAACCATATTAAATTTTTCTACTGAAACTGGTTTATTCACTTTACCCCATGCGATTTTATCATGGACAGATGGTGTATCTACAATATATTTATCATTAGGAGAACGTCCTGTACGTTCACCAGTTTCAATACATAAACAGCCAGCACGACTTAAACGTCCTTCACCTTTTAATAAAGCTTTTTCAATTAATGATCCTGCTGGTATATTTCTATAAATAGAACCAGTTGTTTGAATATTATATTTTTCTATTCCATATGTTTCCATATATAATTCCTCCCTTAATTTTAGTATATATGTTTAATTATACATGAAAGCGTATACATAATCTATTGTTTTTTATTTTTTTATAAAAAAAACTTCATGCCTAAGCACAAAGTTTATTTTTCTTCCTTATTTTCTGTAACAACATTGACTTTAATCACTGAATCTTCTATCTTAATATCTTTCACAGCTTCATCAGCAGTTGCAAATAAAGGAATATCAATTTTTGCAGTATCTTGATCTTGTGTATCAAACTTTTCTTTTAGTGCCATTTATGCCACCTCCTTTTGAAATAAAGAATTTAAAAGAGTTACTGATGCCATAGCATCTTGACTATAATAATCTGCACCTATTTCTTTAGCAATATCTTCTGTTAATACAGCTCCACCAACCCAAATTGGACACTTACAATCAATAGCATGTAAAGCTTCTATTGTTCTTTGCATATTCACAACTGTTGTTGTCATTAAAGCACTTAAACCAATCATTAAAGGTTGATATTTTTGATATGCTTTTACTACTTCTTCAACTTTGACATCTTTTCCTAAATCAATGACTTGATATCCATAGCTTTCTAAAACAACCTTGACAATATTTTTACCAATATCATGAATATCTCCTTCTACTGTACACATCATAATAGGACCTTTTCCTTGATTATCAACATGAAATGTTGATTTCACAACTTCAAAAGCTAATTTTGTTGTTTCAGCAGATTGAATCAATTGTGGTAAAAAGATTTTGTTGTTTTCATAATCTTTACCTACTTGATCTAAAGCAGGAATAATGATTTGATTAATGACTTCCATAGCATCTTTTGTTTGTAATATATCTTTTGTTTTCTTTTGAACTTCTTCTTTTAAACCATGAATAATAATATCTTCTAAAGAGAAATCTGTTTGTTTAACTATAGGTTGATGAATGACTTCAGATTGTTTTGTGATATAGTGGACACTATCTTTATCAAAATGATATAAAACATTATAAGCGTCTATTGTATCCATAAGTTGTTGATCTAATGGATTGATAATTGGTAAATCTAATCCTGCTTGCATAGCAAGTGTTAAAAACGTACGATTTAATAATGGTCGATTTGGTAAACCAAATGAAACATTTGAAACACCTAAAACTGTATGTACACCTAATTCTTGTTTGACTAATGTTAATGCTTTTAATGTTTCTTTAACTTCTTTTTGTTGAGCAGAAGCTGTTAAAGTTAAACAATCAATAATAATATCTTTTTTATCAATACCATAAGTTTTTGCTTTATTAATTATTTTTTTTGCGATAGCAAGTCGTTCTTCTGCTTTTAAAGGAATACCATCTTCAAGTGTTAATCCAATCACAACACCACCATATTTTTTAACAATAGGGAATATAGCATCCATGACTTCATCTTTACCATTTACTGAATTAATTAATGGTTTTCCATTATAATAACGACAAGCTTTTTCTATTGTTTTAGGGGAAGATGAATCAATTTGTAAAGGTAAATTAATAACTTCTTGTAAAAGTTGTATAACAGTTTTCATTGTTTCTGGTTCATCAATACCTGGTAAACCAACATTAACATCTAAAACATCAGCACCTGCTTGTTGTTGTTTAATTCCTTCAACAACACATTCATCAAAACGTCCTTCTTTTAATGCTGCTTTTAATTTTTTCTTCCCTGTAGGGTTTAATCTTTCACCACAAATAATAACTTGATTATCAAAAGTAACTGTTTGATTTTGACTTGAAACACGAGTTTTTAATTTAATATCTCTCTTTGAAACATATTGAGGAGCAACTTGTTTTAATGCTTTAATAAAATCAGGTGTTGTCCCACAACATCCACCAACCATACTTACTCCATGATTCATAAATTCTATCATATCATGGGCATAGTCTTGACTCGTAAGTGTATAACATGTTTTTCCTTGACATAAACTTGGTAATCCAGCATTTGGTTGAATCAAAACAGGTATAGTTGATACTTCTAATATTTCATCAATAATAGGTTTTAATTCTTTTGGACCTAAAGAACAATTCACCCCTAAAGCATCCACTCCTAAACCTTCAACAACATTAACAAAAGTCGTTGCATCACAACCAGTTAAAGATCTACCATTTGATTCAAAAGTCATAGTAACAAAAACAGGTAAATCACTATTTTCTTTAACAGCTAATATTCCTGCTTTCACTTCATAAAGATCAGACATTGTTTCTAGTAAAACAGCATCTACATCATCTTTAACCATTAATACTTGAGAAGCAATGATTTCATAAGCTTCATCAAAAGATAAAGTTCCTAATGGTTCTAACATTTGTCCGATAGGACCAATATCCAAAACAATATAAGCATCTTGATTCACTTCATCACGAGCTTTTTTAGCATTGTTGATTGCACTTTTTAATAAATCACAATAACAATATCCACTATCTTTCATCTTAATAGGATTACATCCAAATGTATTTGTTGTAATAAAATCAGAACCAGCTTTTAAATAACGTTTATGAATATCTATAATAATATCTGGATGTTCAATGTTATAAACTTCTGGGATATCACCAGCTTTTAATCCCGCTTCTTGTAACTGAGTACCCATTCCTCCATCAAAAAGAAGCAATTCTTTTCCTAATCTTTCACGTAGCATGTTAACCCCCTCTTTCTTAATTCACATTGATTTTCACGTATACAAGATAAACATGTTTTTTTAACGTCTTTACCTAAACCAATAATTCCAAGCATTGATTTCATTGGTAAAAACAAATGATTTTCATTAATAGAAACTCCAATTTTTTTATCTATCTGTAAGACTCTAGCAAGTTCATAATTCAAACTCAAAGGAATATCACCATATCCTGGTGCAAAACGAAATGTATGTTTCCCTAAATGTAATGATTTCTCATATTCATCCTGACATTCTTCTAAATAAGCATTACTTACAGCATCAAAAACAACAGCTTTACTCATATCAATATGTTCATAATATTTAATTTTTCTATCAATTTGTACACCTAGTGTACAAGCCACAACAAGGCATTCATCACAATCCTTAAAATATAACTGTAAATCTTGTGATACAAGATGAATATGTTCTATTTGTAAAGGATTATGTTTGAGTATAAACTTTTGTGATACAACTTTAAATAAAGCAATATCTAAAACTTCTTTTATACATTCATCAATTAATTGATCTGTTTTTTGATCAACAACTCCTTGAATATTTAAATAATGATAAATATTTTGTTTATTCATGATTTAACTCTTTTAAAACTGTTGGTATATTTTGAAAAATAGCTTGAGCTATTTCAGGTTTATTCATTGTATAAATATGAATACCATCAACACCATTTGTAATTAAATCAATAATTTGATGAGTTGCATAATTAATACCAATTTCTTTCATAGCATCAGGATAATGATAATATGATTCTATCATTGTTGATAATTGATAAGGAATAGAACAACCACACATCTTAGCAGTATGTAATAAAGATTTAGAATTGGTAATAGGCATAATTCCTGCAAGAATTGGTACTGTGATTCCTCTTTTTCTTGCTTCTTTAACTAATCTATAATAATATTGATTATCAAAGAAAATTTGTGTAATCAAATATTTTGCCCCTGCATCTACTTTAGCTTTTAAAGCTTTTAAATCTTCTTCAAAACAAGATGCTTCTTGATGAACCTCAGGATAACATGCTCCTGATAAACAAAAATCATTTGGAAATTCTTGAGAAATCAATTCATTTAAATCTTTAGCATATTGAAATTCTAATTGACGAGAGTCAAAAGAAGAATCTTGTGGATAATCCCCTCTTAATGCTAATATATTTTCAATATTGTTTTCTTTTAATTGTTGACATATCTTTAAAACTTCTTCTTTCGTAGAAGAAATACATGTCAAATGAGCAACAGCTTCAATATGATAATCATTTTTAATCTTAGATGCTATTTCTACAGTTTTACCTTTTGTAGATCCCCCAGCACCATAGGTCACACTTATAAAATCAGGTTTTAATTTTGCTAATTCATCAATCGTATGATAAATTGATGAAATATCTCCTGTCTTATTTTTTGGTGGAAAGACTTCAAAAGAAATCGTTGCCTTTGTTTTTAATATTTCTGATATTTTCATATATATATCCCCCTATTTTGCTTTATTTTAAAGCAAACAAAAGGAATAGTCAAAAACTATTCCCTTATAAATCGATTTTTCACAAAAAAACTATTCTTATTATATATGATAAGCCCAAAGGTTCTTAATTTGAGATTGTAATTCTTCAAATGTATATCCTTTTTCACTTTTTTCTTGACTATTAGGATCATTAACATAAATAAGACCATCTTTATAATCTCTTAATACAATAAAATGACCTGTTGTTGTAAAAATACCTTCAGATACACTACAAATAATAGGATGATTATTTTCTAAGTTTTCTTTTATTTTCAATTCATCTAAGGGTAATTCCTGTACTTTTAAACCTAAATTCATAGCTCCTTCATTCATTAATTTCCATGATGTCCCATTCTTTTTATAATATCCTTGACGATAAGAATATTGTGCTATGTAATAAGGATTTAATTTAGGATTTTGTGTTAAATAACTTGCTACCATTGATAAACATGTTGGTCCACATCCATTAATTCCCATAATATCATCACCATAAATTTTATATCCCCAACGCTGATCCCATTGCATTAATAAAGGAATTGTTTCTTCTTTAATTTCTTTATTTAACATCATTGATAATTGATTTTCATTTCTAGAAGGATAACCAGCAACAAAAGGGATTGTTTCTTTATTTCTTAATGCGAGTTTTAATAAAGATTGTGGATATTCATTTTGATGTTCACTAATATATTGCCATGCTTCACTTTGATCATAAGAAGCATTCACTTGGATATCATCATTAAAAACATAATGATCAATAAATAAAACAAGAAACGGTATGATTATGACACCAATAAAGACAATTATTTTATTTTTCATTTCAATCACTCCCAACACTTATAGTATAAAGAAAAAGAAATGAAATACCTTTAAGAAATTCTTAAGAATTTCTTAAAGTGACTCTTTTTTTGGTAAAATAACTTCAAAAGTTGTTGTATGATCATAGCTTTTGGCTTTTATAAAGCCTTGATGTTGATTAACAATCATTTTCGCAATAGAAAGACCTAAACCAGATCCACCTGTTGAAGATGAACGTGATTCATCTAAACGATAAAATTGTTCAAAGATAAGATTAAGCTTATCTTCTGGAATTGTTGGTCCTTGATTTGTAAAGTAAATATAATCATAAATATGATCTTCTTGATAAGTCATTGTAATGGTTGAAGATTCATCTCCATAATACATAGCGTTTTTAATAATATTATTAAAAACACGTGCTATTTTTTGAGCATCAACATAGATGAAAACATCTGTTTGTATTTGAATGTTAAGTTGTTGTTTTCTTTGTTTTAACAAAGGATAAAATTCTTCTTTCATCTGTTCTAATAAATAAGATAAACAAATATCTTCTTTATGCATAGATTGATAAGATTGATTTAGTTTTGTAATATCAAAAAATTCATTGACTAATTTTTCTAAGCGATAAGCTTTATCTAAAGTCATTTCTGTATATTTTTTTCTTAAGTCATCTGGTAAATCTGTTTCATCCAATAAACATAAATAACCAATAACAGAAGCTAAAGGTGTTCTAATATCATGAGCCAAATAAGCAATCATATCTACTTTATGTTGAGCTTCTTTAATAGCTCTTTTTTCATTTTCTATACTTTCTTGTTTTAAAGCATTGAGATCATCTTCTAATTCTTTTAAAGAAGGTTCTAATATAATACGTTCATTATCTTTTTGAAATAATATTTTCATTGATGAAAAGACATGAGAAATCTTTTTTATAGCATAAAGTTCAACCAATATAGAATTAATTAATAAAGCAATCAATAAAGTGATTGTAATAACAACTCTTTGATTCTTTAATATAAAGTGTGCAATATTCCATCCAAAGATATGACTAATTGCATCAATAACAGCACCATTATAAAAAGTATCCATTAAAAAATAAAAAGCCAACATAATAATCATGGAAATACCAGCAATCAATAAATGTCTTTGAATAATTTCTTTTTGAAATTCTCTTGTATAATTCTTACCCAATTTTATAACCTACTCCCCATACTGTTTTAATATATTTAGGATTTTCAGCAGGGTCATTCATTTTTTCACGTATATGTCTAATATGTACCATAATGGAACTGCTATTAGCAGTATAGTATTTTTCACCCCAAAGTTCTTCAAAGATTTGATCAGCTGTGACAACTTTTCCTTGATGACTACATAATAACCAAAGAATATCAAATTCTGTTGGTGTTAAATTTAAAGGCATATTATTTAAAAAACATTGATGATTATCTTTTTCTATTGTTAGTGCACCAATCGTAATCATATTTTCTTTCTTTTGGGAAGAAAAAGATGTATAACGACGTAGTTGTGCTTTGACTCTTGCCATTAATTCTAATGGTCGAAATGGTTTAGTCACATAATCATCAGCACCTACTGTTAATCCTGTAATTTTATCTATTTCTGTTTCTTTTGCTGTTAACATAATAATAGGAAAATCAAAATCCTCACGTAATTTTTGACAAATGGTTAAACCATCAACATCTGGTAACATAATATCTAAAATTGCTAAGTCTATTTTTTCTTTTGCACTACAAAGCAATGCTTCACTTCCATTATAAAATTTAAAGACATCATATCCTTCATTTTTTAAATACAATTCAACCAAATCTGCAATTTCTTTTTCATCATCAACAACCATAACTTTCATATTTTCATCACCTCATATCTATTATATTATAATATTGATGTGAAGATATTAAGAATTTATTAAGAAAAAAAGATTTAGAAACTAAATCTTTAAAATCAACTCTATTGCTTTGGCAACACCATCATTTTCACAATCATCAACAACTTGATAAGCCAAGTCTTGAATGACTTTTTCCGCATTTGCTGGAGCAAATCCATATGGAAAACGTTCAAACATTGTTAAATCATTCATACCATCTCCCATAACTGCAACTTCTTCTTTTTTTAAACCTTTTTGTTGAATAACTTTTTCTAATATAAGACCTTTTTGAGCATTTTGATCAGTGACTTCAACATTATCATCAAATGAAGATAAATAAGATATTGTTGGAATGACTTTTAAAGCATCTTGAATATTTTTATCTTGTATTAAAGATGGATCCAATGAAAAAGCTTCTACTTTAATAATATCTATATCTTGATTTAAGAAAGTCTTAAAATCATCAATATGAACCAATTGATTACAAGGAACATGAGCGTATTTTCCATCTTTTTCATATTCTTCTCTTAAACTTCCAAAACGTTTCATTCCTCTTTCAATAAAAGCATTGCGTACATATTCAGGAACATATGGTGTATAGAAGCCTTTGGTTGTAAAAATCATAACTGGAATATTTTGCTTAACAAATATTTTGACAACATCTTCAACAACATCTTTATTCATATAACAGCTCATCACAAGTTGACCATTCTCATCAACATATTGTGCACCATTTCCCAATATTGCTTCACAATGTAAATCATATTGATGAATAATAGAATAAACACCATGATAATCTCTACCTGATGCTATAGCAAAGCTTATACCTTTTTTTCCTAAAGATTGAATAGCTTTACAATTTTTCTTAGAAATTTCTGATTTTTCATTTAATAAAGTTCCATCCATATCACTAACAACTAATTTAATCATGTTTATTACCTCCAAGTAAAAACATCATAGCATAATTTATGATTATATTTTCGTTTTTTCAGATTTACAAAATTTTAGCACTCTATCATTGACAGTGCTAAAAATAGGAACTATAATATTAATAGAGATAAGGAAAGAGAAGTAAATAGGCAATCCTTATTTCTCAATATACATTGCACATTCTCTTACAATGCATAAAATATAAAAAACGAGGTGATTTTTATGTTAATGCCTAGTATTTTTAAAGAAAGCTTGTTTGATGATTGGTTCGATGATTTTGATAGTGAATTTTATGATAAAAAGAATTCATTATATAATCATTCACGCAACACAATGAAAACAGATGTTCGTGAAACAGAAAAGAGTTATGAACTTGATATTGATTTACCTGGATTTAAAAAAGAAGATATTTCTGTAAGTCTTGATCATGGTTATTTAACTATTTCTTCACAAAAGAAACAAGAAAATGATGAAAAGAATGATGATGGTCAATATATTAGACGTGAAAGATGTATTGGCTTTGCAAGTCGAAGTTTCTATGTAGGAGATCATGTCACTTGTGATGATATTCATGCTAAATATGAAGATGGAATTTTAAAGCTTTCACTTCCTAAAGATGATAAAGTCATTGGAAATAAAACATTTATAGAAATTAAGTAAAAAAGAAAGAGGTTGCAATAAACAACCTCTTTTAACATGTTATCATATAATATATGACATTCATAAATCCTGCTAAAAACATAACAAGTACTGGATTCATATCTTTTTTCTTTAATAACAATACACATACGAAAAAAATAACAACCATATGAATCTTTAAATTCTCAATAACAAGTTTTCCTTCCTCACCAAAAAAAGCAGTTATTAATATTGAAATACCAGCAGTTGCTATCATCACAACAACAGCAGGTCTTAATGTATTAAGAATCTTTTGCAACAATGAAAGATGTTTATACTTCATATAAAAATGAACAAGTAAAGTTACAATAATACATGAAGGAATAACACAACCAAGTGTAGCAACTAAAGCTCCTGGTAAATCTGCCATTTTTAATCCCACAAAAGTTGCTGCATTAATAGCAATTGGTCCTGGTGTCATTTGTGAAATTGTAATTAAATCATTAAACTCCGCCATATCAATCCAATGATGTAAAGTAATCACTTGTTCTTGTATCAAAGGTAAAGATGCATAACCACCACCAAAGCTTAATAACCCAATCTGAATAAAACTAATAAACAATAGCCACAGTATCATCGTTTAACACCTCGCTTTTGTAAAAACACTTGTAATAATCCAATCACAATACACAAAACAATAACAATAATAACACTTATATGAAAACATTGAATAGCGATAAAAGATAACAGCATAATCATAAAAGATGCTTGACTTTTTTGTTTTAAAATACCAATAGCCATTTCATAGGCAACACAAGCAATAACAGCCCCTACCCCTGCCTGCATTCCTTCTAACATTAAAGCAATCCACATATTCGTCTTTAATAAATTATAAAAAACAGAAACAATACTCACAATAATAAGTGGTGGCAATATTGTCGCAATAATACCAACACATACACCTAATAATCCAGCCAACTTATACCCTACAACAATTGCCCCATTAACCGCAATTGGTCCTGGTGCTGATTGAGCAATGGCTACAAAATCTAACATCTCATCTTCATCTATCCAATGATAGTCATCTACAAATGTTTTCTTCATCAAGGATACAATAACGTATCCACCCCCAAAAGTCACAGCACTTAAATAAAATGTTGAAGTAAATAATTTCCATAACATTTGACTTTTTTTCATCAAATCACTCCTAGTTTATTCATATCTTTTTTGCACTTCTATCCTACCACTATATAACAACAAAGAAAAGTAGGTACTTTTTTGTAAGAAACAAAAAAAGGGAATCACTCCCTTATTTGTCCATTAATATATGAATAGCTTCACTGACTGAATCAACTAAATCATCAGCTGTATCTTTAACAACTTGTGGTGAAGTATGAAATGTAAAAGCATGATCTGCATGTTGTAATAAAGGTAAATCATTATAAGAATCACCAATACCTGCAATATGTTCTATATTTAATAGTTCTTTTAATTGATCAATTGCATGTCCTTTTGAACATCCTTTTTTCACAATATCAATATATTCTTTATTTTGATAAGCACTAACACCATCAAATAATTCATTAATTTCTTGACATTTTTCTTTAGCATTTTTTTCAGTACGTGCATTAATAGATAAACCATAAATATGTACTTCTTTTAGATCTTCAAGAGAATCTACAATAATTTGTAATTCAGGTAATTCTATTTTATTAAAGACACGATAAATTGTTCCATCACCTTGAACACAAACACCACAATCTTTTTCATACTTTGTATAGATAGCTTTCATTAATTCAAAATCTATACATTCTTCATGAAGAATATGATCATGATTATCTACAATCAATGCTCCACTGCTGGCAATATAAAAATCAAAGTCTATATATCCTTTTGATGCTTTTTTTGCTCCTTTATAAGGTCTTCCTGAACATAATCCAAAAAGATGTCCTTGTTTTTGAAATTCTTTAATTGCTTTTATATCTTCCTGACGAAATTCTTCTCCAAAGAAAAGTGTTCCATCAAAATCACTTGCTAATACTTTCATATATTCCCTTTCTTTATTTTATTTCATTAATTTTCTTTAATACTCTTTTGGCATCTGTTCCTTCTACAATCATTGGTTGATAATTATTTCTTGATTTATTTGATGTAATCATACATGGAATAATATGATTATCTTCTTTTATCAGTTGATCATTTTCAAATGTAAATGTATGTTGATAAATCATAGAATCTTTATCACTAGGATTCTTATTACCACCAAAACAGAAATTACTTAAACTATAAACAATCTTTTTTCCTTTATATGTTTCAATTCCTTGTAAAACATGTGGATGTGATCCTACAATTAAATCTGCTCCTGCATCAATTGTTTTTTTAGCAATATTTCTTTGTGATACTAATGGTGAAGTTGCTCGTTCAATACCCCAATGAAAATAAACAATAACCAAATCATGTGTTTCTTTTAATTTTGTAACTGCATTTTTCATTTCTGTTGTAAAACTTTGTGGAAAAGCATATCCTAAGAAACCAATCTTAATTCCTTTAACTTCCACCGAAGCACTTTCTGCATACCCAAAATGCTTAATATTTGCTTCATCTAAGACATTCTTTGTATCTTTCATCCCTTTTTCAAAACGATCTTGTGAATGATTATTAGCTAATGTCACAGCTTCAACACTACCATCAGTTAAGATATTAACATATTCTGGTTTACCTTTAAATGCAAATCGTTTTTCAGCATGTGCGTCTTCATTAGTTAAAGGTCCTTCTAAATTTGCTATTGTTAAATCATCTTTTTCAAAAACAGATTTTACTTTTTTTAAGAAATAAGATGTATCTTTTCCTTGTTTTTCATATTCTTGATCAAAAGAACCTGAATAGCCTTGACCAGCATAATTACCTAATGTTACATCTCCTACAAAAGATAAAGTAATTGATGTTTCTTTTATTTCAGGCTCATTTTCTACAGTCGTTTCTTCTTTTTTAACATCATCACCATCACTGACTGTTTGACACCCAAATAAAGGTAAAATCAATACCCCAACAAGTAAATATCTCCATATTTTTTTCATAAGTATCCTCCTCATATCATCATTTTAGCATATATATAAATAGATGTCATTTGCCTTAATATCTTTAGTCGAATTTTGTTAATTTTCTTACATGAAACTCTTTGCGTTCATTGACTTTAAACGACTTTTGCCTTATAATCAACATAGGTGAGTTCCTTCACCTGGTGATAGGAAAAAGAACCAATTTTCCTATAATCCATACATTAATCATTTTATAAAATGAAAGGAGTAAAAAAATGATTTATACACATGAAGTAGAAGAAATGCAATGCGTAACTCGTGGTGCTAATCATGGGTGTGCTCCAATTCCTGAAGAAGGAAAATGGGTATATTCAAAAGAAATCAAAGATATTTCTGGATTAACTCACGGTATTGGTTGGTGTGCTCCTCAACAAGGTGCATGTAAGTTATCTTTAAACGTTAAAGAAGGAATTATTGAAGAAGCATTAATCGAAACTATCGGATGCTCTGGTATGACTCACTCTGCTGCTATGGCAAGTGAAGCATTAGTTGGTAAAACTTTATTAGAAGGTTTAAATACTGACTTAGTTTGTGATGCTATTAACACTGCAATGAGAGAATTATTCTTACAAATCGTTTACGGTCGTACTCAATCAGCTTTCTCTGAAGGTGGATTACCTGTAGGTGCTG
>Ga0129317_1000979_pt1 | contig 24228 bp, 14 predicted proteins | sample Cm1ome_FD_94430 | JGI IMG/M metagenome (GOLD analysis project Ga0129317, IMG submission 94430) | Eastern black-and-white colobus group fecal microbial communities from Wisconsin, USA - Cm1105 metagenome | ecosystem: Host-associated > Mammals > Digestive system > Large intestine > Fecal | place... | reverse complement strand
GCAGCTGTGGGAAATATGTCGTCCCTTACATTTCTTATATTCGGCTTCTCTATGGGACTTGCAAACGGCTTCTCAGTTATTGTTGCACAGAGCTTCGGCGCCAAGGATTATGCAAAGCTCCGACGCTCCGTGGCTTCTTCAGCAATGCTCTGCTTCATCATCGCTCTGGTACTCAGTGCGGTCAGCATAATATTCCTGCGTCCCGTGCTTGTACTTCTGAGGACAGACGCTGCTATCATGCACGACGGACTGGTCTACGGCTACTTTATCTTCGGCGGACTCATCGCAACTATCGCCTACAATCTCTGCTCCTGCATACTCCGCGCACTGGGCGACAGCAAGACACCTTTCATTGCAATAATCATCTCCACCATCGTCAATATCTGCCTCGATATGTTCTGCATATTCGTGCTGAAAACAGGCGTTGAGGGAGCAGCGATCGCTACAATATTCTCGCAGATAGTCTCTGCATTCATCTGCTGGCTGAGGATACGCAGGATCGATGTCCTCAACATCACCAAGGAGGACTTCAAGGGCAACGGCAGTCTCTACGCCGAGCTTTTCAAGAACGGTCTTCCCATGGCGCTCATGAACTCCATCACAGCTGTCGGCTGCATGGTCATCCAGTACTTTGTTAACGGTCTGGGTGTTGCATATACTACTGCTTATTCAGCCTGCAGCAAGTTCATAAACCTGTTCATGCAGCCTGCCTGCACAGCAGGATTTGCAATGTCCGCTTTCACAAGCCAGAATTACGGCGCAAGAAAGTTCAGCCGTATCCGCGAAGGGCTCCATGTATGTCTGGCGATAGCTACGATATCATATGTTATCCTCGGCTCGGTAATGATATTCTTCCCCACTTATCTCGCAAGGATAATGGTGAGCGGCTCAGAACCTGTAAAGATCGCAGGATCATACCTCCCCATATGCGGTATATTTCTCTTCGCAGTTGACTTCCTGTTTGTATTCAGGAACGGCTGTCAGGGCTTCGGAAAGCCACTTGTGCCCATGATCTCGGGCATAGCAGAAATGGCTCTCAGAATAGGTGTTATTGCCCTTTTCATAAACGTTATCGGATTCAGAGCCACAGCCTATGCAGAAGCCTCTGCATGGATAGGAGCACTTATCCTTAATATGGCTTCATTTGAGCATACATTAAATAAGAGTCTCGAAACTTCTGTGATACAACACAAAAAGCTGCGGACTGCTGCCTGATCCCGGACTGGTTTTCAGTCGTTAATATACACCCCAATTCCATTCCTCACTCCGCTGTCTGTGTCCCATCACAGGCAGCACTTTTTTTGCAAAAACAGCCCTTCGATCTCTCGAAGGGCTGTATCTGAACTTTCTTTTGCAATTCAAATTATATCTTGAGCGAACTTCCGTAAGCTGCTTAATTGGGTGATGTTAACGTAAATGCAGGATTTTTTGAAGGGTCAATCGCAAATTCCTCGGGTACTGTTACAGCTTCAATGTTATGAGCTTCTGCCTTCATCCTGTTCTGCTCCTGCTCATATACTTCCTGCGCTTTCTGCGACTGTTCTGATATTTCTGCTTCTATCTTCTCATTCTTGGCGGCAAGCTTCTCCATTTCTTCCGATGAGGTGTCTGTTTCTCCGATATGATCGATAACATCTGATTGATATATACTTATCTCTTCATCAGTACCGCTTACCTTAATAAGTATCCTGGCATTGCTGTCTGACGAATACCGGAAGAAGTTAAACGACGAAATATAGACCTGCATCAAGATTTTTGCCGCATATGCCGCAGGAGCGGCGATAACAGTTTTTTCTTGCATATCGGGAACTATTTCAAGCAAATCAGGATGACCGTCACCCAGTATACTGTCAGCTGCATCTTCAAATGGTAAGTAGTACGCCATGGACTCTGATGTAACTGCATCATTTATATCGCTGAAATAATCCTTTCTGGCAAAACCGCTCTCATTATCCTCGGGCATCGCTGAGGTCCCGTCGAAGTTTATGGAGCACTTCCACATATCCTTTGACTCGGGCAGTTCAACGGCTGTATAGGCATCAGTTTTTTCATTATATGCCGAGATGAACATATCATAATAGCTGCCGCATTCTTCTCCCATTGAATAAAGCACCTGTGCAGTAACTGAATTGATCTCATTACCGTCTTTCATAAAGCACTTATACTCGTAGGAAGCTGCTGCAACGATATTACCGTCCTCATCAGTCATGTTTCCATATTTATCGCCATTAAAATGAGTATCCACTGCATACTGCGCTTCGGAACGAGACATGAAAGTGTAATCACTGTTCAGCTCATCAAACTCCTTATCGCTGTATTTGGCCTTAGACTCAGCAGCTGCAATTATATTTGATCTGCTGAATTCGCCTGTGTACTCAACTGCATAGACCTGATCGGTAAATATGTCAGGTGCAGCAGTCCTCACAAAAAAGCGTACTCTTATATCTTCATTGTCACTGTCTTCAAAAGGACTTCTGTAAAGCGGATCCACAAGGATATCATAAGCGATGTATTCCTTCAGCGTCATATCATATATATCATAGGTGTGTTCTTCTGTCTCTGAAAGTATCTCAGATACGATCTGTCTGTACTTGTCATCGCCATCCTTGCGAAAATTTGAAAGGAAATCCTGAACAAATGCTGTTTTGGGAAGAACTCCCACGCAGATAACTACTGCCGCAGCAGCTGCAACCCATTTGAGGATAGGTGCAGCCCTGTGTCTGCCCGTAACGTTCTCAAGGTCGCTTACGGTAAACTCGCTGTCGGAAAAATCCGAATCATTTTCAGGAAAAGCTCTTGCGGAGATCTTGTCGAAACAGTCTACATTTGATGAAAGCTCCTTCATCTTGTCTCTGAGTTTCTTCTCAAACTCGGGATCTCCTTTGATATTTTTATCTTTCACTGATCTTCACCTGCCTTTTCCTGTAATATGGATATTGCTTTTTTGTACCTTGATTTGACCGTTGTTTCGGGGCATCTCATGACCTTTGCGATCTGCTTGAATGTCAGCTCTGCACAGCATCTGAGGATAACGGTCTGCCTCTGTACATCATTAAGATGCTTCAGAAGCTGATTTATGTAAATACTGTCCTCCACAGTCTTTTCAGCCTCGCCGTAGCTCTGTATAATGAAGTTTGATATCTCCTTTTTGTACCTTCGGCGAAACTCTAATGCAACGTTGCGCGCTATTGTAAGTATGAAGCCTTTGCCGTCCCCTTTCTTAGCGGAGAATTTCTTCACCTGAGTTAGTCTGACAAAGGTCTCGGTCACACAGTCCTGTGACAAATGATAATCAGATGTTATTCCGAAAGCAACTGCGAATACGCTGTCCTTGAACATCAGGTACAGCTTGCTGAGGCTCTCCTTGGAGGTCGCACAGGCTGAAATAAGCTCGTTCACGGTATTATCAGGCTGAGAAACCTTGCCACTTTCTGTAAATACTGTAAAAATCGCTGTGTCACCTCCGCTGATAGATTTAGTTGCGGCATCCATATTATCACTCCTTTTGCGGCTGAAAGAGAACCGGGTATGCTCCGTAAACGGAAGCTTCTCCTCAGCCATAATGAAAGCTTTCATATATAAGTGATTTCAGGAGCCAAAAAAGACGAAAAGTTTTCAAAAAAATCTAAAATTATGTTAGCCGGACAAAACAATAAGAATAAACAGTTTAATAAAGCCATCTGCAAGAGAGAGCTTTTTTACATAGAAATAGAAAACTGCTTGAAAACAACAACATTAGTTAACCAAAGCTAACAGAAATAAGCCTTTATATAGCTATTATAACATCATAGCAGCTGATTTGCAAGAAATCTCCTGCATACTATTGACAAATACTTCATGATATGATATATTAAACATATGAACAACCGTTCATATGAGAAAGGATAGTGACCTTATGGAAAAATACTTTTCTATATCTAATCTGGACTGCGCTCACTGCGGCGCTAAAATAGAGGAAGCTATCGGCAAGCTCGAGGGCATTGAGTCTGCTGTGCTGAACTTCCCCATGAAAAAATTCAAGATAAAAGGCGATCTTACAGATGAACTTATCGCGAAGATCAACGAGGTCGCCAACTCCATCGAAGCAGGAGTAGTTATCGCTGCTATGGAGGAGGCTCATCATCACTCCCGCCGCCACGAGCATGAGGACGAACATCACCACCATGACGTCGAGTGCGGCTGCGGTCACGAACATGAGCACGAGCACGAACATCATCACCGCGACATAAGCGGAGATGAGTTTACGATTGAGAACCTTGACTGTGCTAATTGCGGTGCAAAGATCGAGGCGGCTATCAGCAAGCTTGACGGCGTTGAGTCGGCGGTACTGAACTTTCCCATGAAGAAGTTCAGAATAAAGGGCAATATAACCGATGAACTGCTTGAAAAAATCAATAAAACGGCAAACAGTATCGAAGCAGGTGTGGTTATTGCTCCCGTTGGCAAGCTCCACAGTCACGCAGAGCGTGAGGAACACGAGACCGAGCATACTCACTCTCATTCGGAAAAGCGTGAAAGCCTGAAAAAAGATATCATTCCTCTTATAATAGGTATAGTTATCTTTGCAGCAGCTGTTATCAGCGGAAAGCTCCTTGATATAAAACCGCTTACAATAGCGCTCTACGTTGCGGCTTATCTTATTCTCGGATACAATGTACTGATCGCAACCTTCAAAAACCTTAAAAATAAAAACTTCTTCGACGAGAATTTCCTTATGACAGTTGCAACTATCGGAGCTTTCGCCCTTGGTGAATACGCCGAGGCTGTGGGAGTCGTTCTGTTCTTCCGTATCGGTGAACTGTTCGAGAATTACGCTGTTTCCAGAAGCCGCAAGGCTATCACAGATGTTGCAGGGCTTAAAGTTGAGGAAGCCGATGTGCTCATCGACGGTGAGTTCAGAAGGATACACTCCGACGAGATAGAGGTTGGTGATATTCTCCGCATAAAAGCCGGCGAGAGGATCGCTGCCGACGGTATTGTAGAGTCAGGTGAGTCAAGGATCGACACCTCCGCTGTCAACGGCGAACCTGTTCCCCTCACTGTAAGAAAGGGCGATGAGGTACTGTCAGGCTGCATAAACCTGTCAGACACATTTACGCTGAAGGCTACAGCGGCAGCTTCAGACTCAATGATATCCAAGATTGCACAGGCAGTTGAGGACGCTTCGGCAACAAAGCCCAAGATAGACCGTTTCATCACACGATTTGCAAAGATATACACTCCTATAGTTATAGCAATTGCAGTTCTTACCGCTATTGTCCCCTCTCTTATCACAGGAGACTGGAGCAAGTGGATATACTCTGCACTTACCTTCCTTGTAATCAGCTGTCCCTGCGCTCTGGTACTCAGCGTGCCCCTTGCGTACTTCTCGGGTATCGGCGCAGCTTCAAAGCTGGGAATACTTTTCAAGGGCGGTAATGCAATCGAAGCTCTTGGCAAGGTCAAGGCTGTTGCCTTCGACAAGACAGGTACGCTCACCAACGGAAGCTTCTCTGTTACGGAAGTAAAGTCCTACGGAAAACTTGGAAAAAAAGAGCTTCTCTCCATATGCGGAAGCTGCGAACAGAGCTCTACTCACCCTGTTGCCGAGAGTATTGTGGACTATTGCAGACAGAATGACAGCAGGCTGTTTACTGCTGAAAAGACCACAGAGATAGCAGGCCGCGGTGTTTCAGCTGTTATGGACGGCAGGAACATACTCTGCGGAAACGAAAGACTAATGTCAGAGAACAATATATCAGTGCCCAAGGAGGAAACACCTCTCGGAAGCATAGTTTACATCGCTGTTGACGGCGAGATACAAGGCAGGATAGTTGTATCCGACACCGTGAAGAAGACCTCCGCCGACGCTGTTTCACAGCTGAGACAAATGGGTATCGCTACTGCAATGCTCACAGGCGACAAGAACGACAATGCACAGGCTATGGCTAAACAGCTCGGAGTTGACTCCGCTAAGGGAGACCTCCTCCCCGACGGAAAGCTTGCTGAGATAGAGCGTATCCGTAAGGAAAAGGGGGCAGTCATGTTCGTAGGAGACGGCTTCAATGACGGCCCCGTACTTGCAGGGGCTGATGTGGGCGGTGCAATGCACAGCGGCTCAGACCTTGCACTTGAAGCTGCGGACGCAGTATTTATGAACTCCGAGCCTGATTCGGTCGTAAAGGCTAAGAAAATTGCCGATAAGACACTGCGAATCTCCTACGAGAACATCATCTTTGCATTGGCAGTCAAAGCGGCTGTGCTTGTGCTGGGTCTCATAGGTCACCCCAATATGTGGCTGGCTGTTTTCGCTGACTCGGGCACAGCAATGCTCCTCATACTCAACTCAATCAGAGTGCTGAACATAAGAAAGTACAAATAAAAACATAAGGGAGACTTTCCTAAAAGCCTCCCTTTGTTAATTTTTAACTGTTTATTATCAACATCAAATATTTTTTTCAACACACTGTTGAATACAATGTTAAAAGCTCCCGCAAAACGGGAGCTTTATTATTAATAGAATGTAGCCACAGGCTGCTCGGGGGCTTCGGCTTTTTCAACCTTCTGCACCATAAGCACAGGTCCCTTGCCCTTGTAGAGTTTATGCTTCTGAACGCTTATCTTTCCCGTAATGGTTATCCATTCCTTGTTGGGCGGCTCGTTTCCGCTCTCGTCCTGAGCTACCATCCAGCAGTACTGGATATCCTCAACACAGCAGGTCATGATATGACGTCCCACAGCATAGGTGTTCTCGGGGAACTTGCTGTTCTTGGCAGTAAGTCCCTTGAAAGTCATGATCTTGCCGTCATACTTGAATGGCTCCTCCATTATATCTCTGTACCAGAGAGCGAAGTCCTTGTCCTCAATGGTTATCTCGTCAGCCTCTACATCGAAGGGCAGCGGATCCTCTATATCATCATAGGCGATCTGTCCGTCGGAATACTCATAAACTATCTCAGCGCGTCTTGAAACTCCCCTGACGATCTTATGGAACTCGTTGGGGTCAAAGCTCTTCTCGAAACGGTTGAATACCACCATTTCCGTTGTGTTGAACTTATCAACAACAAGGCTGCGCATATTGGAATTGTAGTTCATGAATGTGGTGGAGTCCACAAAGCACATTACCTGTGCGATAGTGGTCTCATCGGGCATTGCCTTGAAGAACTCGTCCATGGTCCACATACCGTTGTACTCAACAACGATACGCTCTGCACCGCTGTCCTTGAGTATCTTTGTGAAGTTCTCCATGGTGAAGTCTTCCTTGTCCTCAATGACATGGGTAACGATGTTCTTCTTGGGCATACGGGAGATATCGTACTCCTCAATACCCTCCTCACAGATAAGGAGAAGTGTTTTCTCGCCCTTGTTGAAGCGTCTGTCCTCTAAGGTCTCTTGTATGAACTTCGTCTTTCCCGATTCAAGAAAGCCGAGAAAGAGGTATATCGGTATTACATCATTCTGATCAGGCATTATAAAAGCTCCTTTCGATCAGGCATTGAAAAGCTCGGCAATAGCCTCTTCGTTTATCTTTGAGCCGATAACGCAAAGTCTGCCGATGGTACCTGCGCTTCCGTTACGGACATCAGGCACACCGGGAACATAATCGTAGTGTATCCACTTTCCGTCAGCTCCTGCAACTATTCCCTTTGCACGGAGTATCATACCGTACTTTTCTTCATCGCCGAGAGCGTTGAGAGCAGCGGTGATCTCCTCAACAGTGTAGGTCCTTGTAGTCTCTCTGCCCCAGCTTGTGAATACATCGTCAGCATGATGGTGATGCTCGTGATCGTGGTCATGACAGCCGCAGGTGCAGTCGGGACCATGATCATGGTGGTGGTGCTCATGCTCGTCATCATCATCGTCATGATGGTGATGATGGTGCTCATGCTCGTCCTCATCGTCGTCGTGATGGTGATGGTGGTGCTCATGCTCGTCCTCATCATCATCGTGATGGTGATGGTGGTGCTCATGCTCGTCATCATCGTCGTCATGATGGTGATGATGGTCGTGCTTTGCAGCCTCCTCAAGAAGCTCCTTCAGCTCATCATCGAGAGTGTTCTTCTGTGTCATTGCATCAACAAGCTGTGCGCCTGTGAGCTGATCCCACTCTGTTGTAACGATGGGAGCTGCTGGATTTTTCTCGCGCAGGCTCTTTACACACTCATCAAGCTTCTCCTGTGAAAGTCCGCTTGTATGGCTGAGTATAAGGCAGCTTGCATATGTTATCTGATTATCGAAGAACTCGCCGAAGTTCTTCATATACATCTTGTACTTCTTTGCGTCCACAACTGTTGTAAAGCCGTCAAGCTCTACATCGTGAGCGTTGATATTCTGAACTGCGCGGATAACGTCACTGAGCTTGCCGACGCCCGATGGCTCAATAAGGATACGGTCGGGAGCATAGTCTGCAAGGACCTTCTCCAGAGCCTTTCCGAAGTCACCGACAAGGCTGCAGCAGATACAGCCCGAATTCATTTCGGTTATCTCCACGCCTGCGTCCTGTAAAAATCCTCCGTCAATGCCTATCTGACCGAATTCGTTCTCGATAAGCACCAGCTTTTCGCCTTTATAGCCCTCCTGAATGAGCTTCTTTATAAGAGTGGTCTTTCCTGCACCGAGAAAGCCTGAGAAAATAGTTATCTTTGTCATGTGAACAACACTTCTTTCATTTAATTTCAAATTATATTATACCACACTGACAAAAATAAATCAAGCCCCGTACAGACACAAAAAGGCTGCCGCAGCTGCGGCAGCCTCTGATATGCTTATTCAACATTTCCTACTGCGGAAATTACCTCTGTCAGGAGATTTGCAGGGAGCTGCTCATATCTTACGAAATCGAATGTGAAGCTTCCCATTCCTCTTGTGGTCTGACGGAGATACATTGCGAAGTCGTGCATCTCACGCATAGGTACCTCAGCCTGAATAACGGTATTTCCGCTGCCGGCAGGCTCCATGCCGAGAACTCTGCCTCTGCGCTTGTTCAGCTCACCCATGATATCGCCTGTGTTCTCGTCGGGAGCTGTTACCTTCAGCTCTCCGATAGGCTCAAGCATTACGGGGTCTGCCTGACGGAGTCCCTCCTTGTATGCGATAGAAGCGGCAGTCTTGAATGCCATTTCCGAGGAGTCAACAGGGTGATATGAACCGTCTACCAGTATAGCCTTCAGTCCGACTACGGGGCAGCCTGCAAGAACGCCCTTCTTGACAGACTCCTCAAGTCCCTTCTGTACTGCTGGGAAGAAGTTCTTGGGAACAGCTCCGCCGAATATTTTCTCCTCGAATACGAGAGTATCGCTTACGCAGGGCTCGAACTCTATCCATACATCACCGAACTGTCCATGACCGCCCGACTGCTTCTTGTGTCTTCCCTGAACCTTTACCTTCTTGCGGATAGTCTCCTTATAAGCTATCTTGGGAACTGTCAGGTTGACCTCAACACCGAACTTGGTCTTGAGCTTGGCAGCTGCAACCTCGATGTGCTGCTCGCCGAGACCGCTGAGTATCTGCTCCTTGGTTGTCTCGTCCTGAACATATGTGAGAGTGGGATCCTCCTCAATAAGTCTCTGGATACTTGCCGAGATCTTAGCCTCATCGCCCTGAGCCTTAGCCTTTACAGCCATTGAATAGCAGGGTCTGGGGAACTCCATGCCTGCAAACTCAACAACTCTTGCCGAGTCTGAAAGCGTATCTCCTGTATTTGCGGATATCTTGGAAGCAACAACGATATCGCCTGCATATGCTGCGGATACCTCGGTCTGCTTCTTGCCGCAGAGATTATAGAGCTTGCCTATCTTCTCTGAGGTACCTGTTGTAGAGTTGACAACGTCACAGTTTGATGTGAGCTTGCCTGACATAACTCTTATGAAAGACATCTTGCCTACGAAAGGATCAGCAACTGTCTTGAATACAAATGCTGAAAGAGGGTCCTCTGTATTGCAGGCTACCTCGATAACGTCCTTTGTGGGAGTGTACGCCTCAGCGGAGTATACCTCGTTGGGTGACGGGAGCAGAAGCTCTATCTCCTTCAGAAGCATATCTATACCTGCAAGATCAGCAGCAGATGTGCATACGACAGGTGTGATTATTCCGCGGTTCATACCATCGTGGATACCGTCAATGAGTTCCTTCTGAGTAAATGCCTCGCCCTCGAAGAACTTCTCCATGAGCTCCTCGGAGGTCTCTGCAACAGCCTCTGAAACAGCAGCTACCAGACCGTCAACACGGTACTCGAACTTCTCGGAGATCTCAGCTGTGGGCATATCTGTCTCGATAGCGTTGCCCTTGTCATCGTACTTATAGCACTTCATCTCAATGAGGTTAACGTACTCAACGATCTTTCCGTTGCTGACAACGGGAACTACAACAGGGCATACAGTAGGACCGAAAACGGTCTTGAGCTCTGTGAGCACATTGAAGAAATTAGCGTCCTTGTCGTCGATCTTTGTAACCACGAACATCTTGGACTTACCCTGCTTTACTGCTTCGTCATATGCCTTTCTTGCGCCTACCTTGACGCCTGACTTAGCGGAAACAGTGATCATTACAGTATCGGAAGCTCTGATGCCCTCGATCATTTCGGCTGCAAAGTCGAACAGACCGGGTGTGTCGAGCAGATTTACCTTTAATCCGTTATATTCAAATGAAGCCAGAGACGTACCGATCGAAATCTGTCTCTTGATCTCCTCGGGATCGTAATCGCAAACAGTTGTGCCGTCAGCAGTCTTGCCGAGTCGGTCGGAAGCTCCTGCCTTGTAAAGGATCGCCTCTGCAAGAGAAGTTTTTCCCGAGCCGTTATGGCCTGCAAATGCTATGTTTTTGACTTTGTTTACATCATATTCTTTCATGGTAAAGTTTCTCCTCTTAAATGGTTTATCCGTTTTTTATGCACGGCATACAAATATTATAATTCATTAATAAAAAAATTGCAATACTAACATAAAATTTTCTACATTTCATAGTACACGGCCAACTGTTTGTTGTGCATTATCACCAAATAAAACTGCTTCTGATTTACTAAATAGCTTTACTTTTCCCAAAGCGGAGAAGATAAGGCAGTAGAACGCCCCCCAAACAACAATGAACAGGGCTGAATATAGCAGTTTTTCTTCTGTAAGCCCCATGAAACGGAATATCAGCTCCGACAGGGACATTGTTGAAAAAACAAGCGCCACAGGCAAAGCAATGGTCCGCAAGAGTGAAGCTTTTGCGCCTGATGCTCTTATTATCCTTATGAAACGTGAACTGTTTCCAATGATATTGCTGGCATAATAGGATATCACGATGCCATAGAAGCCTATACGCGGCACAAGTATCAGCACTGCGGCTATCCGTATAATGTACTCGGCAAGATAATTCACGGACGAAAAGCTTTGAAGCCCCAGCCCTTTTATCATTGACTCCAGAACAATCTCCATGTAGATAAACGGCACAACGGGAGCTATAACTGTTATCATTCTTCCCGCAAGTGCTCCACCTCCGAGAAGCTCACCTATTACGCTTCCGAAGCGCATGAGCACAGCTGCTGCAAAAACCGAAAACATAAGCGTACACGCCTTTAACCGCTCTGTCATACGGCAAATCCTTTCACTGTTTCCCGAAGCCCTTGCACGGGCTGCTTCACTGACTATTATTCCCGATACCGAGCATAATACCACCGACGGGAAGAACAGTGTTGGAATGACTATTCCCTCAAAAACCCCGAACTCTCCCAATGCCCGTCCTGCGGAGTCCCCGTACTGCCGCAGACATATGGGTATCAGGGCGTCATTTGTACTGCTCAGGACGGCAGTAAGAATACTCCCACCCATTATGGGAAAGGAAAAGGCTGCATAGCGCCTGAATGAAAGAGAGCACCTCCCCTGCGACCTATGATAGTTCTTTATGTAGACCGTTCCGAGAAATATCAGTGAAACTGCATTGCCTGCGATGACTCCGCCTATCATTATGCCGCATACCGCGTCCTCGGTCACATTTCCTGTCATAAGCGTCATGACAACTATGTAGACGCATTTTGCGGCAAACTCGGTTATATCGCCTGCTGCTGAGACCGCAGCCCTCCGCATCGCATTAAAGTAGCCTTTCAGGCAGGCTGTGACTGCTCCCGTAACAAGTGCAAAGGGCATCTTTCTCAGGGCTGCGGTCATGTGGGCGCCGCTGAAGAACCGCAGACTGACAGGCTCGGCAAGTATGACAACTGCCGCAGACACAGCGGCGCTCAGCAGCAGGCACAGCTTTATGCCGTGGGCAAGAACTCCGTTTGGGTCACCCTTGGGCTTCCCCAGCTCCTCGGAGATAAGACGGCTGGTACACAGAAAAGCATTACCGTTTGACAGTATGCCTGCAAGTCCCAGAAATGAACCCATGAGCGAAAGTATACCTATGGCAGATGTGCCGAGATTTTTCGTTATGAACACATTGAGCAGCAGTGCAGCAGAGTCAAGAATGAGCTGCATGACCGTGAGAATTACGGTATCCCTTATTATTTTGCTTCTGATTATCATAGCTTCCTCCCTATCGTACTTATACATAATATGAAGGTTTTGACGTAAAAATGACAAGGCGGACACATCTGTGTCCGCCTTAAAGTCATCTTTTTTTGTAGAGAATCAGCTCGGGATCGGTTATGTCCTTGCCATAGGAAGCTACCATAAGGATATCCGAATTTGCTATGACTCCGAAGAAGCGTCCGTCACCAAGCTCGCTTTCAAGCTGATCGCCGAGGTATGTTGCATTGTCATCGAGAAGCTTTATTGTCTTGCCGTTGGGAAGCGGATATTCGATATTCACATAGGCTCCCACAAGAGCATTGAGCTTTTCGACCTTCGGCATTCCCTCGATATTCAGAGAGTTGAATTCCTCCATGAGCTTCTGCTTGAAGTCCTCAACGCCGTCATCCTCAAGCTCCTTACCCTGCTTCCAGTAGTCGAGCTTGGGAAGCATCTCCTTCATATATGAGCGAGCCTGCTCCTCGGAGAAGCCCTGTCCCGCCATGTGCTTAACGCAGACATCTATAAGATCGTCCATGTTATGGTACATGAACTTCCCGTCTGCATAGCACCATCTGCAATAGTCCTCGTTGAAGCTTCCGTCAGGTTCCTTACTGATAGAGCCGTCCTCAAGAGGCATTCCGCAGCACTGGCATTTCAGCTGTCTCGGTGAGCCGAGAAGTGTGTTGATGGAAACATCAAAAAGCTTTGACAGCAGCTTCAGCGTTTCCGTGTTCGGGACAGTGTCCCCTGTCTCCCAGCGTGATACAGCCTGTCTGGTAACAAATACCTTTTCTGCAAGCTCATCCTGTGAAAGACCGTGTTTGTTTCTGAGTTCAAGTATTACGTTTTTTGTTTCCATAGTTTATCACCTCAAGGATATTATACCACAGCTGTATCAAAAAGCAAGCAACTGTCTGTTGCGCGTTATCACTTCTTCAGCAGCCTGTCCAGCATTACCTGACGGCAGTCTTTTTCCAGCGTATCGTCAAGAGGCTCGAGAGCGATATGCTCAGACTCTCCCCTGTTGATGCAGTACTCTATCATGTAGTCCGATATCTCGGGATTTTTTGACAGGCAGGGGCCGTGGAGATATGTTGCGATGACGTTCTTCTCACAGTAGCCCTCAGCTTCGCTCTTTGAGCAGTTTCCGTTGCCGTAAAGCACCTTGCCGAATGGCGTCTTAATGCCTTGTGTCTGTCCGCCGTGGTTCTCAAAGCCGACAACTTTAACAGGCTTGCCCGTTATCTTTGTCTCAATTACGATATTGCCGATACAGCGCTTTCTGCGGCTGTTGGGTGCAACTGTGAAGTAGTCAAAGAGACCCAGTCCTTTTATATCGTTGCCGTCTGCGTCACGGTAGTACTTTCCCATGAGCTGGTAACCGCCGCAGATAAGGAACAGAAATGTTCCGTTTTTGTATGCCTTGATGATACCATCCCTGCATTTCAGCAGGTCCTCGGAGATGTGCTGCTGCTCAAGGTCAGCACCGCCGCCTATGTATACAAGGTCGTAGGAGCTGAAGTCGGGCATCTCGGAATCAATGGAATACTTGTCGATCTGACAGTTTATGCCTCTCTTTTTGCAGCGGAACTGAAGAACCTCCATGTTGCCGCTGTCGCCGTAGAGGTCAAGCATATCGGCGTACATATGAAGAATTTTTATCGTTTTCATTTGTTACCTCCATGCTTTGCGATATAGTGCTTCAATGCGCTTCTTGTGGGCTGAACAGCCGTATAGTTGGCTATAACGAACTTTCGTTCCTCAGTGCGGGCAAGCTCCTCAACAGCCTCGTCAAGGTCGGGACGCACTACTATATTTGCAGGGTCATAGCCTGCGGTCTTGATACGGACTGCGATATCATACGCTCTTGTACCAGATGTAACTACTCTTGTAACACGCTCAAAGATACTGAAGTTTATATCGTATATCCATGATACGTCCAGACCGTCCGCAACATTGTCATTGAGCACGAAAAGGAGCTCCTTTTCGCCCTGCATCTCGTTCATAACACGGAGAGTCATATTGGCTCCCACGGGGTTTTTCGCAAGGTTGAGAGTTGCCTTTCTGTCACCCAGCATGAAGTTCTCCATACGTCCGTTCTTGACTGTGTAGCTGTTGATAACTCCATCGGTTATCTTCTGGTCTATGCCGTAGAGCTTTGCCGCAGCTGCCACAGCTGTCATATTATAGACGTTGTATATGCTGTTGAGCTTTGGCGAATAGGTATGACCGTCAGCTGTGAACACAGGCTTTTCAAGGTCGATATCCTTTGCGGTGATATATGGCTCGTAGTTTCCGAATCCGCACTTCCTGCATATGAACTTGCCGATATGTGAGTACTGGTAGTAATCGTACTCCAGCGCCTCACCGCAGAATGGACAGAAACGTCCCTCAGAAGCTTCAAATATCTTCTTTGTCGCAAAGGCATAGGGCTCTGCGTGGAAGTACTTAACATTCTTGTTCTTAGGATTTGCCCTTCCGAGTCGGGCAGTATTCGGGTCGTCGCCGTTGAGTATAAGATTGCCCTCAAAGGTCTTGCAGAAGCCGTTTATCTTCTGTATAAGGGTCTCCATCTCGCCGTTTCTGTCAAGCTGGTCACGGAAGAAATTCAGCACCACCAGTGTGTCAAGCTTCAGCTGCGAATACACAACGGGAACATGAGACTCATCGGTCTCCAGTATGAGGTAGTCCGCCTTTACCTTTCCCGACATATCACAGTGTCTCAGCAGAAGCGAGCATATTCCCGTATCAAGGTTGTTGCCCTCTTTGTTTATGATTATCTTCTTTCCGCTCCTCTCAAAGAGCTGAGCGATACAGTTGGTAACAGATGTCTTTCCGTTGGTTCCCGTTACCGCGATTATGGGGCAGTCCACCTTGAACATGGATACTGCCTTATGCCTTGAAAGGTGCCACAGGATTATTCCCGGAAGGTTTCCTGCGTTTCGGTGCATAAGTCTCAGCACCTTTACTATTATCTTGCCGATTATTATCAGAAGTCGTTTCAATTTCGTCCTCCGTGTTATTAGTTTCCAGTATATGATACTCTTCCGTCTTCGGAAAAGCCTATCCAACCGCGCTGCTTTGCAGCCTTTATGCCAAGAGCAACAGAGGTCTCAAGAGTGGGAGTTATCCTTGTGAAGCCGAAGAGATGCGCCACCTCGCGAAGAAGGTCGGAGCGCTCCATAGCGACCTGACGGGACATTATTTCCTTTATGCCCACAGCTATCTCCTCGGGAGCCACATCGTCTATGTCACGTTTTTCGTCGTCCTTGTAGACTGTGCGGCACTTGTCGTACTCCTCGGGAGACTGAGTTCCCAGCCATACATACTCATTCTCGCCTGCTGTTGTGACCTTTGCGTCAGCTTTTTCAAATGCAGACTCGAACAGTGCCTTCATATTAGCTCCCGGACGTGATATGCCCCAGCATGAGAAGGCCTTTTTTGCAAGTGTCTTTTTATTCATAGGAGCTTCCGTCGTCAGTATATCGCTTATGCACTTGCTTATCTTTGCAAGGCTCGCCTCGCTGAAGTTTTCCGAGCTTCCCAGTGCCTTTATCTTAAAGGGCTTGAACTCGTCAAAGCTTTCGGAGAAACTGCTTACCTCCTCGGTCTCGAATACCAGCTCCTGCTTCTTCTTTTCGTCAGCCTTGGGAGCTGCCTCGGGATGGCGGTAACGCTCAACAGCTGAATCTATCTCGTTCTTTATCTTGCTGAGCACCTTTTCCTTATTGTCCAGCCAGTCGATGATATAAACGCTCATGACGTTCCAGCCAAGTCCTCTCAGCACGCTTGGCTGAGACAGACTTCTGTCGCTGGCGGTGCCGTTGTGGAAGTAGGACTCGTTTCCACAGTTGATACCCATGATATAGGTATCGGGCTTGTCGGGATTTACCACTGCCACATCTACCTTATAGTCTGAACAGCCAACACTGCACTTGCACTCGTATCCAAGCTTTCTTATCGCCTCGGCAACTACTGTCTCGAAGCCCTCCGAGCTGCTCTTGGTGCCTGCTCTTACGGGGAGAGCACTTCTGCCCCTTGCAGCAAATTCGAGGAAGCCCTTGAGTCCCTCAACACCGTCGGAGCGTGTGCGCGAAAGGTCTATCATATCTGGTGTGATGACAGAGAATACTATCATCTTGCACTTTGAACGGGAGATAGCAACATTAAGACGCCTCCAGCCGCCGTCACGGTTAAGAGGTCCGAAGTTCATGGACACCTTGCCGTCCTTGTCGGGACCGTAGCCGATAGAAAACATGATAATGTCTCTCTCGTCGCCCTGAACGTTTTCGAGGTTCTTGATGAGTATGGGCTCATACATCTCATTGGCGTACTCCTCAAGCTTTGGATCCTCGCGGTAAGCATCTATGAGAAGGTCATCTATGAGGTTCTGCTGGGGAAGACTGAATGTAACGACACCGATACTGAACTTTCTCAGCTCGGGGTCTCTCAATCTGCGGCAGATCTCCTCCACGACAGCTTGTGCCTCAGCCTTGTTGGTACGGGTAGAGCTCTTGTCATAGTAGCCCTCAACGTGTACCCAGCTTACCTCAGATACCTGATCGTCAGGCGACGGGAAGGTGTAGAGCTTGTTATCATAATACTTGGAATTGCTGTATGCGATAAGGCTCTCATGACGCGAACGGTAATGCCAGAGCAGATGCTTCTGCGGCATGGACAGTGCCAGACAGTCATCCAGAACGCTTTCAAGGTCTTCCTTTTCGTAGTTCTCCTCGTCCACCTGATTTGAAGCAAAGAAGCTTGTAGGCGGAAGCTGCTTCGGGTCGCCGACTACGATGACATTTTCGCCTCTTGCAATAGCTCCCACAGCCTCACAGGTGGGAAGCTGAGAAGCCTCATCGAAGATAACAAGGTCGAACTTGGGATAGGATGGGTCGATGTACTGTGCCACGGATATAGGGCTCATAAGCATTACGGGACACATCCTGCGGAGCAGATTAGGTATGCTGTCAAAGAGCTTTCGGATGGACATCATTCTGCCGCCCGACTTGATAGCCTTCTGGAGTATGCCGATCTCAGAGCTGTTTGCAGAACTTCCGGGAGTGGGTATCTTTGCTGACAGTTCTGCTGCCAGCTCCTTGATTGAGAGTGTGGAGAAGCTATCAAGCACCTCGCCGAAACGTCTTATGGTGTCCTCGAAAAGTGTTCCTTGGAACCTTGAAAGCACGGGAGTACGGGATATTGTGCTTGTCACCATAGCCTTGCTGATATCGCAGTCAAATGCGCCTATAAGCTGCTCAGTCGGCACCTCGCCGTTCATGTAGGCATCTGCCACATTGCCGATACCGAGCTCTCTGAGCCTGTTGCAGATAGTGACGATACCTGTCCATTCCTTCAGCTGAGGAAGTGCCTCGATAACGGCGTCTGCCTTCTGCTGAGCGTCGCTGCACCAGCTGTCACCGGTGATGAGCTTGTCGGTATTTATGCCAAAGCTGCTGCGGAGCTGTGAAGCCACATTCTCAAGAGCGGCAAAGTCTGAAGTTATCTTTGAAGTATCACCGTTTACGCCCTGTGTGAGACTGGTGCAGAGCTTCTGCTTTATCTCGGGACTGAATGTTGAAGCTGAAACTCTTTCGCCGAGTTGTGAGGAGCGTTCAACGCATTTCTCAATAGCTGCCCAGTCCGCATTCTCGTCAAGTCTGAGACTTCCGAAATACTTCACCAGCTCGGGCTGTGCGGAAGCTACATTCTGCTTCAGCTGCTTGAACTGGTTTATTTTGTCATAGAACTGCGTGATGTTCTCTTTTGTTACTGTCGAGGAGGTCTTGGCGTGGGCGGCAAGCTCCTTTACAAGCTTGCTGCTTCCAATGCTCTTTGCAAGGAACCACTTGCCCTGTGCTGTTTTCCACCTTACAAGGGCATCAGATGCGTTATAGTCAAGCACCGACGGCTCGAATTTGGCGAGGAGCTCCTCCTTTACCTGCGAAAGAGTCTTACCCGTGCCTATAAGAGCCTGCGCAGGCTCCTTGAAGCCGTTCCAGCGGCTGTCGGAGATAATGTCGGGAAGTAACTGCTCGCCGCTTGCAGAGGCTGTGATTATCTCCGCCGCCAGCTTGCACTCCTCAAATGTCATCTCGCTGCTGCCCGTGAACTGCGCCAGCTGCTGAGTATCTCCCTGTGCAGAGGTGAGAGCGGTCTTGAGCTCCCTGAGCTTTGCTTCCATTGCTCCCCTTGTTTCGGGAGTGCATGAGGTAAGCTCGCATACGCCCAGTGCAGTTGTGGTAACGTCACCGAACTCTCTGCCTGCTGCGGCAAGGCTCTCCAGAGTCTCACGCCATGTTGAGTATGAGGTCTCGCTCATTGCATCCAGCTGGTCATTGGTAAAACTGAACTTGCCGCCAAAAGAGCTGTTTTTCTCGTATCTTACTGCTGCATCGTACATAGAGAAGCCGAAATTGCGTATCTTATGTATCTCCTCCATTGTACCGTTGAGTTCACGGCGCATTTCGGAAATTTTCTCCGCCTGAGCCTTGTACTCCGCGGGCTTCTTTATCCTGCCCACGTTGAGAGTTTCCTCAAGCTGCTTCAGAACTGCGCGTTTCTGCGCCTTGTTTGAATGGAGCTCGATACAGAAGGGACCCAGTCCCACCTTGTTGAGACGCTTTTCAACTACAGAGAGCGCAGCCATCTTCTCCGCAACAAAAAGCACGGATTTTCCCTGATACAGCGCACTTGCTATCATGTTGGTGATGGTCTGGGACTTACCGCTTCCGGGAGGTCCGTGGAGCACGAAACTCTTGCCCTGCGAAGCCGCATACACAGCCGCAAGCTGTGAGGAATCCGCACTGAGGGGAACTACCAGATCTGTGGGAGCTACCTTGTTGTCAAGGTCAAGTGGAGATATGTACAGATCGTCCCCTGCCCACTCTGTCTTGCCTGAGATAAGACTTGCAACTACCTTGTTCTTTGCAAGCTCGTCAGCACGGTTGCGGATATCGTTCCACATGATGAAGCGGTTGAATGAGAATTGTCCGATAAAGGCGTAGTCAACTATATCCCATCTGGGCTGTGACATGATGCCCTGACGAATGGTATTGAAAATAAGCTGCAGATTCACGCCGTTCTCGTCCTCGGGAACAGGGTCAAGCCCGTTTATGTCGATGCCGAAGAACTGTCGGAGCATTTCAAGCATGGTTATGTTGACCTGGGTATCCTCATCGCGCATACGGATGAGGTAGGTCTTTTCCTGCACCTTTCTGATGATATCAACAGGTACCAGTACGAGAGGTGCATAACGAGCCTTATCGCTCTTTTCGGTCTCATACCAGCGCAGGAAGCCAAGCGCCAGATATATGGTATTTACGCCGTTTTCCTCAATGCTCACCTTAGCCTGTCTGTGGAGCTTCTTCATTATCTTTTCAAGGTCGCTGTCCTTGATGAAGGTACGGAGCCTGTGACTCTTGAACTCCGCCTCGGATATGGTGGATATAAGGTCGCGGTCATTTTCTATCTCGAATATCTTGCTGTCTGTGAGTGAAAGTGTAGTATCATTGGGCACAGGCATCACCTTGAAGTCCTCGCCCTTGGATATCTCGTCCTCCAGAACGCCAAGATCACTTATCATGAGCTGTACGCTCATTGCCGAGGGACGGAAATTGAGCAGGCTGTTTCTGAGGCTGAGGTCAAGGAGCTTTCTCTCCCACATTACCTGCTTGGTGACCTCCCTGCCCTCACCTGCGGCAATAGCCTGCTGAGCAATCTCATTGGGAGCAGAGGTTATCTCAGATTTCTTGCGTGTGCCGTAGTCCACAGCCTTGAATGTGCCGTTTTCGGATATCCTCGACGGTACGGGGCGTATTCCGCTTGAACGTGTACGGGTTATATCTATGGCAAAACAGAACTTTGCCGCATCATCAAGATGTGCCGCAGCGTGCTTCTCGGCACTGTCAAAGTCTGTATTCTTTCCTGCAACAAAATCCGTACACTCAACTATGCTGATTGCGTCTATACCGTGAGCGATACGCTTTGTGACCGCGGACATATCGTATTGCAGGCAGTCGGAAAAGGTCTCCTCCTCCAGCCAGCAGCCTGCAAAGGCGTGTCCCTGTATCATAATAAGCAGCGGATTGAGTCCCACAGCCTCAAGGCATGAGCAGTACAGCACAGCCAGATCGAGACAGGTTCCCTGTTTGCCGTCAAGAACAGCATCGGGCATACGGATACGCTGTGCCTCCTCAAAGCTTGCAGGGGGCATGGTGTAGGCGATATTCTGCTCCTGAAGAGCCGCATAGATCGCTCCCATCTGCTGCTTTACGATGTTAGGGTTTCTGGTCTGATATCCTGTGAAGGCTGGATCGCCGCACCACTTCTTCATATAAACTCCCGCCGCAGAAATGATCTCCTGCACCTTGGGATGATTGGGCGTGACAAAGGCTGCTGCGGTCTCGGGCATAAAGTTTATTCCCGACCACTGATCGTAGGCAAGAAGCTCAATAGTCCTGCTCTCCTGTCCTATGACCTCATCGCCCTGAAGGGCTTCGATGGTGACGCTGCCCACAAGCTTCTCTGTAAGGTTGAAAAGCTCATCGGCAAGCATGATTATATTTACGGGAGCTATCTCAACGGGCTGAGAGGGCGCAAGATCCACGGGTACGGACTCGAAGGTCTTTGCAAATTCGGGCTCAAAGCTGATCCTGAGACGAACGCTTTTCAGCTCCTCATCGGTATTATTTGTCATTACCATATTTCTGAACACGGGAACGTAGTTCTGCTGCATCGCAAAATTGATCTGTGCGGTCATACTGCCGCTGAAAACAACTTTATTCTCCATACAGTCCTCCAATCTGCCAAAGGCTATGCGAATACTATTTCTATGATACCACATTTCGGCGGAATTTACAATATTTACTTTAAAAAATATATAAAAAAGCTGCCGCGGAAAGCTCCGTGGCAGCAATGTTATGTCAGCTGACGTAAAGATTTATATGATGTCCGTCTGTCTCGTTGAAGTTTCTTCCGTCGGCAGTGAATACGCCCTCAAAGTCAATGAACTTCTGATCCTCGGTCTTTTCCATCCACTCTGAGCCTGTGAAGCTTGCGGTTATCCTGCCGTCGGGAGCGATATTCGTTATCTGTCCCACGCTGATAAAGCTTGCTTTTTTGCCTGCTTCGGGCTCGAACTCGAATACAGCCTGAAGCTCGCCGTGAACGTCGGCAGTCTCGATATTGAACTTTATGCGGTTATCGCCCTTGTCGGGAGTATAGTTTCCGTCATAGCTGTTGAGAAGAATGCTCAGGTCTGCACCTGCGGACTTCTTCAGGTTAATCTCGTAATCGTCTGAGGTGAGAGTGCCGTTCTTCAGGTCAAATTCACCCGTAAAATCAAGGATATGGTATGTATCGGGGTGCTTCTCCCACTCTGAGCCTGTGAACTCCACCTTGATGATGTCATCATCGTCAGAGTCCTTTACGGTTCCCTGCATGAGATAGCTTCCCGTTGGAACGCCCTTATTGGCAGGGTCCTCATGGAATGAGAAAAGTGCCTGTATAACGCCATCGTCATCGGTCCCGAATACGGAAAAATCTAGAGCGGTAAGTCCCTGTGTAGCCACATATGTACCCGAATAGGTGTTCACCAGCTCGGGATACTCCTTCTTTGCTGCTGTGGTTGCTTCTGTTGTAGCTTCAGTCGTTGTGACTGTAGTAGTTGTCTCGGTCTCGGTTGCGGTCGTAACTATCTCCGAGAGGTAGTCATCAGTATTATTGTCCGAGCAGGCAGCTGTAGCCGCAAGCCCAATAGCGCAGGCAAGAACTGCCGCAGATATCATCTTACTTTTCACTTTCTGACCTCCGTTCAGGACTTATGAACTACTACTCCGCCTGTCTTGTATATGCTGTCCGCAGGGATAACTCCTCTTACGCAGCTTGTGGGGTAGATATTGGAATTTCTGCCGATAACAGTACCGGGATTGAGAACGCTGTTGCAGCCCACTTCTACGCAGTCGCCCAGCATAGCGCCTATTTTCTTTATGCCTGTTTCAAGCTGCTCGTTCCCGTCCTTGATAACGACATTGGTCTTGTCGGACTTGACATTGGAGGTTATGGAGCCTGCTCCCATGTGGGACTTGTAGCCGAGAATGCTGTCACCCACATAATTGTAGTGGGGAGTCTGTACGTTGTCAAAGAGTATTACATTCTTCAGTTCAACGGAGTTGCCCACAACACAGTTCTCGCCGACGAGAGCGCTCCCTCTTACGAAAGCACCGTGGCGCACCTCTGTACCTGCTCCGATGATGCAGGGAGCCCCCAGATAAGCTGTGGGGAAAACCTTTGCGGTCTTATGTACCCATACGTTCTCGGAGGGATTATCATACTCATCGGGACTGAGAGTCTTTCCCAGCTCGATTATAAAGCTGCTGATGCCCTTGAGAGCTTCCCACGGATATGTGAACCTGCTGAGGTAATCCTTTGCAGCTGTATGAGAGAGATCGTAAAGATCTGATATTTTAACATTGTTCATGCTATTCAACTCCTGATCAAAATATATGCAACTATAATTATACCCTTACTTCGCCACATTGTCAAGAAAATATGTGCAAAATCTGTCATATCTGTCATATCTCTTTACTTTTATGGTAATATGTGGTAAAATATAATGCGGCAGTAATGAAGCTCGTCTGTGAGCCTCGGAAGCTGCCGCTAAAAAACAGGAAGTGTTTATATGAAAAGCTTATTATACAGTCTCAGGAGCAAAAGTCACATCTTCTGCCTCATACTGTTCATGTCGATCATATCACTGTTCTCCCTTACATCTGCCGATATCCCGGCACCTCCGCCAAGAAGTGCTGACAGTGTTCTTGTAAGCGCAATGAACAAGGCTGCCGAGGCAATATCAGAGGAGATGACACAGTATACCTTCACCACTGCGACTACCGTAACAACTACCACCGCTACAACAGTCTCGGTATCGCCCTATGCTGTATGCGCTCCAACCACTTACACAGGAAGCTCCCCTAACAGTCAGTTCTATCAGGACAGGCTCGCCGTTGCAGGCGACTCCCTTGCACTGGGACTTGACGTATACGGCTTCGTTCCCGATATACATAACATCGCTGGCGAATCCGTGTCCATGTGGAATCTGGACTACTTTACCTTTGATGTGGGCGGCGGTGAGATGGGACTTATCGACGCGGTGGAGTACATACATCCCCAGCTGCTGTATATCTCCATTGGTATGAACGATGTCAACATGAACTATCCCGACCCCTATGTGACACGCTACCGCGAGGTCGTTGACGAACTCATTCGGCGTATGCCGGATATAAATATTGTTGTCGCTTCAATTACGCCTGTCTGCTCCTACTGCGAGGTGGTTCGCAACGACATCATAAGAGAGTACAACGCCGAACTCAAAAAAATGGTTGATGATATGAACTCGCCGCAGGTGGTCTTTTTTGACGTTTATTCCGTAGTTTGCGACGAGAATCTTGACCTCCGCGAGGACTATACCTCGGGAGACGGTCTGCACCTTTATATTCCCTGCTACAGTGATATACTGTCTGCCCTGTTCGATTTTCTCGATACAACTGATTTTAAAGCCCGAATGGGCGGATAATAAAAGCTGCCGATTAAGGGCGGTACTCTTATAGAAGTTTTACAAGTGATATTGAGGAAGAACCCTTTTGAAAAAGGGTTCTTCCTCAAACTCCTTTCCTAAAACTTTCAGCATTAAATTTAGCCCCGTCAGGGCGCTCTCAGTATTATTACTGATTTTCACATCTTGTGTGGAGCGCCCTGT
>Ga0129317_1000978_pt1 | contig 24279 bp, 22 predicted proteins | sample Cm1ome_FD_94430 | JGI IMG/M metagenome (GOLD analysis project Ga0129317, IMG submission 94430) | Eastern black-and-white colobus group fecal microbial communities from Wisconsin, USA - Cm1105 metagenome | ecosystem: Host-associated > Mammals > Digestive system > Large intestine > Fecal | place... | reverse complement strand
CCGTCGAATACTGTAAAGAACTGCCCTGACTTTCCAGAAAAATACAGATACTCTCCGTCACCGATAAAACTTCCGACGAGTACGTTTTCAGGTTCATCTTCATCGATTTCGGGAAAATAAAGCCGCCAGCACCTGTTTGCCATGTCGCAATTCTTCGTTAAAAGCAGCCATTCTTTTAACATTGACGGGATCTGGATTTTGTTCTCTGTTTCCCAATTCTGTATCTCTTCTTCCGTTGCAGGAGCATCAAACCGATACTCATATTCGTCGGAAACAAATTCGCTCAGATCTTTCAGATAGCCATAGGACTCTCTTATTAATTCTTTGTTACTTTTTTCCATAATATTTACTCCTTTTTTATAGCATGATGGGTGTCAGGCTTTATTGCTCAATACCTGTCTGCATATATTTTCCGAGCATCGGCAGTGACTCTGCGGATAAAGTCTTCCTTTGCGTCGGTGTAGGCGTTTCTGTCATTGCCGTATTTCTCACACAGCTCCAGTTTCAGCGCTTCATATTCCTTTGCGATACTGAGGTTTTCGTTCAGATAGTCGCGGAAGCACAGGTAATTCTTCCACTCCTCCGAGCCTTTTGGAATAACGTGGATATGGTGAGTTCTTGTATCTTTTTCAAAATCGCCCTTGACATAAAGCAGGTGTTCGGGACGCTCATCGAAACGAAAAATTATACCGCGTTCCGCAAGCGTTTCATTGCGGGCGATGACCTCATCAAGATCATTGACAGCAACGGCGATATCTATTATCGGCTTAGCTTTTATGGATTTTACAGATGTGCTTCCGATGTGCTGAACATCGGCGTTCAGACCGTCCAGTGCACTTTGAATATCGTTGATAACAGTCCTTGCACTTTCCTCCCATGCAGTCTGGTGTTCCTCAAGGAAAACTGTTCCGCGCTTCATTCCAATGCTCATTTTACACCTCATTTCTCTCAAAATCCAACCTCACCAGTGCCTTTTCATTCGGCAGAGATAACTGACGGTTGATATTTTCATTTACCATAATCCCTTTATGTCGTTAATAATAACTTCAAGCAGCTCGTTAAAGCTGTCATAATTAGTTATATCACCATGATCGTCAATGAAGATCTCTCTTGTTTTCTTTGAAAAACAGATCAACTCTCCATCACCTGTTAAACTTCCTATTATAACATAATCATCCGGAAAGTATTCCGATTTTGCGTCTATTTTATTTAACCCATATATTTCAGCAACTGTTCCCCGTAAAACAGAACCATTAGAAAAAATAAGCCAATCAATATAAGATTCAGGAAGAACTAAATCGTTTTTCTTTTCCCATTCTTTTATTTCTGACAAAGAAGCAGGCGTGTTAAATACAAACTTTCTTTTTTCATGCAGAGCAAGTGCAAGTTCTTTGATCTGCTCAATATTTGAAGTTAAACTATTATTTGGTATTTCCGGAATATACATAAAATCATCCTTTCATCTTAAAATCAAGTCCCACCAGTGCCTTGCCATTCGGCAGGGGGCAGGACTTCTGAAATATCAGCGAGTAGCCTATCTCCTCCATTATGGAATCAAGCGCCTGAAGCTGCCGTACAGAATCAAGGCTCATGTGCTTTTCGTAGTCGTCAAGACTTATTTCTTCCCATGGGTTTGGCATAGGATTCACCTCGTTAAGTAGAGTTCGCGGCAATAGAAGTGGATATGATTTTACTCATTCCCGAACTTCTCGTCATATATTTCCAGCCAATCTTCGCCGTATTCTTCTTCGGCTTCATCTTCCAAAGTTACATGAACATATGTAAGAAAATCAAGAAAATCTTCATATTCTTCTCTGTCATCGCCGATCGCATAAAATGCTCCTGTAATTTTTGAAAAATACAAACTGTCACTGCCATATCCAAGACTTCCGATATATACATCTTCTTTATCAGGAGTGCTTATTTCAGGAAAAAACAGTTCTATTCCGCCATCCATGATCCTTGCGTATGAAGTGAGCAATAACCAGCTTTTATACATCTCAGGTATTTTTACACCATTAGTTTTTTCCCATTCTTCAATTTTTCCAGACGGACACGGAGCATCAAATTCTGTTTTTTTCTCTAACATAGAAGAAATATTTTTCAGGTCTTCAAACTCATCTTTTACTTCTTGAATAATGCTTTCCATAATACATTTCTCCATTAATTGATAGTTTCCATAATTATATCATATTCGGGAGCGTTTTTCAATAAAAAACAGCTCCTGTCCGTGTGAATGGGAGCTGTTGTCAGTTATCGCAAAATATGCGGCAACTCGTTTTAACAGGAACTGTTGCGTTTTTGCAACGGTTCATTTTTCAGTTGTTGCAGATAATACAACAACTCATAGTAATGTGCATTTTCTGCACTTTGCTTTTGTATGTGTAATACGATTTAGATACTGTATGGAACGCGGAAAAATATTAACGCCCCACTAAAAGTGAGGCGCGAATTTGGCAGCGGGGGCTCCCCGCTGGCGGTCGTACTGAGACTTGAACTCAGACATCGGAATATCCCGATTACGCACAGTTTAGCAAACCGCTCCATTGCAAAGGCTCTTTCGGAAGCAGGTGCAAAGGTCACTTACGAAGAGGGCGAAGGGATACATGACTGGTATTTCTGGGACACATACATTCAACACGTTCTGAAATGGCTGAATCATTCTGCTGAAAGAAAATAATAAAAGGTATTTGAGCTGAATGAACTTTTACAAGCGAAAGCAGAGTATCACTTGCATACAAAGTTAGCGAGTCTGCGAGCGACAACGTGAAAAGCACGCGCCCGTTCGGCGCTGGTGACGGATAGGGGGAGCAACTTCGTGGAAATATTATTTCCAGACTCTGATAACATATCTTTTCCCGTCAAGTCCGGCTTTATCCACTAACAATTTATAACATTTGCAACTGATTCAAGACACTCATGAACACAGCACCGCAAACTATTAGCATAGCAGCACTGCCATGGCAACAAAAGCCGGCAGCGATACAGCAGTTGCCCATAATAAATACACCACCGCCGTTCAGGTTAGTCCCGAGCGGCGGTGTTTTTATAGTTGTATTATCCTTTGCCGCCAATTATGGCGAGTTCTCATTTCAGCGCATCGATGATCTCAGCGGTCAGTTTTTCAGCAGAGATACCGTGAGCGTCAAGCAGTTCCTCTGCCTTGAATTCCGTGTGGAAAGCCTTGGAAATACCATGGCAGTGTACGCGCATATCGGTATCACCGTAGAATGCTGCGATATTCTGTCCGTAGCCGCCCATGACCTCGCCGTCCTCGATAGTGATGACAAGGCTGTGGCCTTTTTTCAGCGAGTCAAGGAGCTCCTCGTCCACACCGCTGACAAATCTCGGATTTATGACAGTGATATCTGTGCCTGTCTGTTCCTTTACCTTATCGGCAGCTTCCAGCGCCATGGGAACAAGTCCGCCCACTGCAATGAGCGCCGCCTTGCTGCCTTTGCGTTCTATCTTGTTTTTCAGAACGGAGTAATCGGTATCGTCAGCGACACCTGTCGATATAAGATTATCGACAACTCTGATAGCAACAGGGTGCTGCTTCTGAGTTGTGGCATATCTGAACATCTGCACGAATTCCTCATTGCTTGCAGGCGCAAGATAAACGAGATTGGGAATATGGGCAAACATCTGTATATCGCAGAGCGCAATGTGTGTATTGGAATTCATTCCGTACGCGCCTGGGCTGAGTATCAGGAAAGTTGCAGGGATGTCATTGAGGCACACATCGTGGGACATCTGGTCGTAAGTCCTCTGGAAAAATGGAGCAAATGTGCCGAATACTGCCGTGCCGCCGTTTCGTGCGATACCGCCTGCCATAGCGACTGCATTTTCCTCTGCGATGCCGACGTCGATGAACTGTCCGCGGTCAACATACTCCTCACGGACACCCTGCACAAAGCCCAGTCCCATGGGAGTTGCGGCATTCAGAACAATGGCATTTTCGTTGGTGTCAAGCAGCTCTTTCAGGCAGTCAAATACAACATTTTCGCCGCCCTCATAAGGGTACAGCGGAGAGCCGTCCTCAACGTGGAATGGTCCGCCTGCGTGCCAGCGTTCACGGTCCTTTTCGGCGTAGGGCAGACCTTTTCCCTTGATAGTGTGGATATGGAGCACAACAGGGTGGTCGATGTCCTTAACGCTCTCAAACAGCTCCACCAGCTTTACGGTATCGTGACCCTCATCAAGATAGCGGTAGTCCAGTCCCATTGCACGGAAAATATTATCCTCGGCAGTGCCATTCGATTCACGGAGCTTTTTCAGTGTTTTGTAGAGTCCACCGTGATTTTCAGCGATACTTTGGTCGTTGTCGTTGACGATGATAATGAGGTTCTTGTCGTACTCTCCTGCGTAATCAAGAGCTTCCAGAGCCTCGCCGCCCGAAAGTGAACCGTCGCCGATGAGGGCGATGATATTCTCACTGCGCTTATTCAGGTCACGTCCCTTTGCAAGTCCAAGCGCAAGGGAAACAGAGGTCGATGTATGACCGACAATGAACATATCATGCTCGCTCTCGTTGGGATTGGTATAACCTGTCACATCGTGAAAATGCTCCTCATCAAGGAAGGCTTCCTTTCTGCCTGTCAGTATCTTGTGGGGATAGCACTGGTGGGATACGTCAAAGACTATCTTGTCCTTGGGGGAGTTGAATACATAGTGGAAAGCTACAGTCAGCTCCACAACACCGAGGTTCGGTCCCTGATGTCCGCCTGCTTTGCTTATCTTGTTGATGAGTGCGGCTCTTGTCTCGTCCGCAAGTGTCTGAAGCTGAGAGACCTCCAGCTTTTTTATGTCGTCAGGGCAGTTGATATTTTCCAAGTACATTGTTATTCCTCCTTGTATTATAGGTTCAGCCACTCTCTGACAGCAGCTTCTGTCAGATGATTTCCGTCAATGCTTTTGTGAACATTTCCTCTGCAAAGCTTCTTCACGTCGTCTGTGCCCACGGAACCGCTTCCGCCGTGGGTATTGAAAAGAAACACGTTCTTGCCGCTCAGGTCGTACTGCTCAAGAAAGCTCAGTACTATCATAGGGCAGGTATACCACCATGCAGGATAGCCTATCACAATGTCGGTGTACTGCGATATATCCGCGATCGAGCCTGCAAAGGCAGGTCGGGCGTCCCTGTCACGCTCCTTTTTCGCCTGTGCCGCACAGATGGGGTATATCTTGGAGTATGCTTTTTCGGGACTCAGCTCGAATATATCGCCGCCTGTTGTCTCTGCGATGAGTTTGGCGGCTTTTCTTGTGTGTCCGCCCCATGAAAAGTATACGGTAAGGAATTTTCTCTCCGTCATAGTACACCTCCGTTCCGGTATTGATTTTGATATCAGTTTGTGCTATAATCAGAACAGATATCCTGTTACAACCATATTATAGCATAATACTTGGGGCTTGTACAATGCTGATATAGGATACTGCTATAAACGAAAGTTATACTGAGGTAAAATTATGCTGGAATTATATCTCCTGCGGCAGCTTGCTGCATTCAAAGAATACGGCACACTTTCCGAAGCTGCCGAAAGGCTGTATCTCTCACAGCCTGCACTTAGCCGCAATATGAGAAAGCTGGAAGAAGAAATAGGCGTACCGCTGTTCGTGCGCAGCCGCAACAAGCTTGAGCTGAACGAAAACGGCATACTGACCGCCGAACTTGCCGAGAAAACTATTTCGGAGATCGACAGTATCGCAAAGCAGGTGCGTGATTTTGACCGCAGCCGCAGAACGATATCGCTGGGTGTCTGTGCGCCTGCACCCATATGGAAGCTGACTCCGCTGCTGTCGCAATCATACCCCACAATGACGATACAGACCGAGATAACGGAGGAAACGGAGCTTCTGGAGGGGCTCCATAACGGGCAGTATCAGCTCATAGTGCTGCATTTCAAGCCGGAGGATAAGCACTACATAAGCACTGCCTGCGGAAGTGAAAAGCTGTTCTTCTCGCTGCCGCCGACACACAGGCTTGCAAAAGAAGCCGCACTGTCATTTTCCGACCTTGACGGCGAGAACTTCCTGCTGATGTCGGAGATAGGCTTCTGGCATGATATGACCGTCAGAAAGATGCCCCATTCCAGATTTCTGATACAAAATGACCGCTTTACTTTCGATGAGATAGTCAGTGCCTCGGTTCTTCCTACATTCAGCACGGATACTGCAAATGAGTTTTTCGGAAGCAGTCCGGACCGTGTCGAGATACCCATTACCGACGAAGAAGCAGAGGTGAGGTATTTCCTCGTCTGCCTGAAGGAGAATGAAAAGCAGTTCGGGCAGCTGTTTGAAGCTTTATAATGCATTATTTAACGGCGAGCAAAAAGCACTTTTCGCCGCGCTTTTTGCTATTTCTTCACTAATATGATTAAATTTTGAAAACTACCAATAGGAGGAGAAATGTATGATGGAAAACATTATTCAAAGGGTAAATGATGATTTTGAAGATATTAATAAAATATCTTCAATATTAAATTGCAGCTATAAATTTGATCCGCCTGCTTCATTTGAGGAGATATCAGATTGGGAAAAAGATAATAACATCAGTATCCCCGATATGTATAAAAGCTGGCTTATGCTTACAAAATATGCCCGTATCATGGGCGGTGAATTTGAACTTTTTTTCCCGGAAATAAGTAAAATTCATAAAGATGCAGCAGTAATAGGCAGTATAGGCGGTTCAGGAAAGGATCTTCTTTTTTCATCTAAAACAGGCGAAATATACAGCGTTGATGATGAAATAGAAAAATATGAAGATTTTGTTGACTTCCTTGCTCATGTTTATATAAGATTAGAGGCTGAAGCAGAAGATGAATACGGTGACAGCTGGACCGATATTTATGATGAGAAATTCGGAGATGAGTAATATCAAAAAGCTCCTGCAATGGATATTTGCAGGAGCTTTTTCAGGTCTCGGTACAGTCTGCGGAGCAGGAATGTTGCCATAAGGAAATACAGTAGTTGGTTATATGATTTTTGAATAAGCCGCATTTTTTGCTATTTTTCCCCTTTAAGTGCCATTTTGCGTTGTTGTGTGGAGTGAACGGTATTGACAAAGCACATTTTTGGGGGGTATAATTTATATAAACTGTTGCAATGGTTTTTGAGTTTTTTGATTTCGTAAGTAGTGCACAAAATTATGAACTTCAATAATTCAAGCTGCGAACCGTTTTTCGGCTCGCTGAGTACAAACAAATAACTTTACAAGGATATGGATTATGGATAATTTTAAAAAATTCAGAAGAAGACTGATCGCATTTGTATTTGCTGTCGCAACAAGTGCAAGCTTCATCCCTCAATCGGCATTTGCCGCAGAGGATGAAACAGCTCCTGCTGTTGAAACTGAAGTTGATGAGTCAACAGATGTTGATACTGACGGCGAGGAGGACATCGTAAGAGAATCTGTATACGAGGGTGACGGCTACCGTGCAACATTTCAGCTGGACGGTATCTGGGACGGCGGCTTCTGTGCAAATGTGACCATTGAAAACACAGGCGAAGAAGCTATCGAGGACTGGATAATCGGCTTTGATTATCCCGGCGAGATATCCGGCTTCTGGAACGCAGACTTCCTTTCCACAGAAGCAGGCAACTACATTGCAAAAAACAATGAGTGGAATCAGGATATCCCGGTAGGCGGAAGCATCACATTCAGCATCATCGGCGGTGAGGACTTCGTTGATTTCCCCACAGAGTACCATATGATGAGCAGAATGTCACGCCGCGATACTGAGGAGTATGAGGTCTCATACGAAGTTACACAGAGCTGGGAAAGCGCTTTCAACGCAAATGTGACTATCACAAACAATTCCGAAACAGATATTGAGGACTGGATGCTGGAATTTGACTTCAACGCCGATATCATCAATATCTGGAACGGAGAGATACTCTCGGGTGATGACGGACATTATGTCATCAAGAATTCGGGCTATAACTCAGTCATCCCCGCAGGCGAAAGCATTACATTCGGTGTGAACGCTGCCTATGCAGAGGAGGCTTGCGAGCCTGAAAACTACCAGCTTTATTCCTTCGGTATGTCAGATGATGAAACTGACGAAACTGATATGCAGACTGTTATGAATGCATATTCCAAGCTCAAAATAGGCTTTGCAGAGGGCAATGACGCAAATTCCGTAACCTCAGATATTACGCTCTGCACAGAGCTTGAGGGTGCAACGATCACATGGATCAGCACCGATCCCGATGTCATCTCGGATACGGGTGCAGTCACACGTTCCGATGAGACTAAGAACGTTTCACTGAAGGCTGTCATCCAGTGCAACGACTACTCCATGGAAGCTGATTTCACGGTCCGCGTCATAAAGAACACCTATGAAGATTATGATACGGATTTCCTGTATGACATGGACTCATTGGAGCTTCTGTATATCTACAATGACGATCCCGATGATCTTGAGATATATCTCAGCGATGACGGCTACATTGCCGATCTCAACGGCAGATTCTCGCAGATCGTTGTAGAGTCTCCCGACGAAGCTCTCCTCTCACTGTACGAAGTCAAGTCACTGATGGGCTGCGATGACCCGAAAACACAGCTGGAGTGGGAAAAGACCAGCTTTGACAGCTGCGGATATTCCTACAAGTTCCATCAGGTAATAGACGGTATCCCCGTATATGGACAGAACATAGTTGTTTCTACCGATACAGAGGGCAATACCACAGCTCTCCACAGCAAATTCATCCCTCAGCTGTCTGTGGATACCGCTGATATCATCTCCGAAGCAGACGCACAGACGGTCATCGAGGACGCAGGATACAGCTTTGTATCTTCCGATGGACTGGTGATCTATACCAAGGACGGAATAAAGCCCGCTTACAATATAAACTGCCTTATGGACGGCAAGTACTACAATCTCCTTGTTGATGCACACACAGGAGATATCCTCCTTGAGAACCTCAGAAGCGTGAGCGAGGTCATATCGGCAAGCGGCAATGATGAGTTCGGCGTAAATCAGACCTTCTCCGCAAATAAGTTTAGTATTTTTCATACGACCTTTTACACAATAGATGACCCCGTAAGAAACTTACACTATCATGATCTGGCAGGAAGCCACGACCACTCTATCTGGCCCGGAGACCCTATCGTTAAATTTTCAAATACATGGACAACAGGTGAGGTAAGTGCCATCGTAAGCGCTAATCATGTTTATGATTATTATCTTGAGACACTGCACAGAAACGGCTTTGACAATGAAAACGGCGAATTCCATGTGAGCATCAATCTCGGTGAAAGCAACAGCTATTCCTCAGGCGCAGGAAATAATATCGTTTTCGGTCAGCGCGGAGGAAGCTATACCACAGCCGCTCAGGCAGGAATAGATACCGTCGGACATGAATTTACACATTCCGTTGTTGCCGACGAGACAGACCTTAACCTGAATTACAACGATGCTCCCGGTGCCATCAATGAGGGCTATGCGGATATCTTCGGATACTTTGCAGAGGGCGATAACGATCCCGATTGGAACCACGGCGAGGATAATCATGCAGCCCCCATCCGTGTAATGTCCAACCCTAATTTAAGGCATATGCCTACAGGCGTGAATGATACGACATATTTCTATGATTTCAATGTTGCAGGAAATACATTCGATCACGGCGGAGTACACACAAACAATTCCGTTATTTCCTATCCCTGCTATCTTATGTGGGCAAACGGCATCTCCGATAAGGACAGACTGGCGGCATTATGGTATAAATCTCTGTTATACGGCTATGATTCGGACGCAGAGTTCGATGACGTCCGTGTAAATGTTCTGCGCGCAGCAAAGGCAATGAGAATGTCAGGCGAGGAAATACAGATAATCAAGGATGCATTCGATACAGCAGGCATCACAGGTCCCACTGCCACTACGGTAACAGGTACGAATGTACTGTTCGGCAAGGTAGTTGAGGCTGATCTTGATACTATCGCAGGAAACAATACTCCTCTCGCAGGTTCACTGGTAACACTGAACCGCAGCGGTTCGTCTTCTATTATTTCGATACCCACAGCATTTTCATTATCCGATACCGACGGAACATTCAAATTCTATGATCTCCGTCCCGGTACCTACACATTAACTGTTTCTCATGTAGGATATATTTCAACATCACTGACAATGTCGTTAGTATCCGCAAGAATGACAAATTACTGCGACACCATCGAGCTGATACCCACATCGTATGAAGGCGTCGGCACTGCTTCGGGAACTATCAAGGATTCCGTAACGGGAAGCGGCGTATCCGGCATGACACTGAGAGTCCGCAGCGGCATGAACAATAAGACAGGTACTATACTCACCACTCTCACCACAGGTACAAACGGCAATTACACACTCTCTCAGGATGCAGGACATTACTGCATCGAAGTTATCGACCAGCGTACCCTTGCAAGCGGTGAAAAGAGATACCTTAAAACATATTTCAACGTTAAGATACTGGGCGGCAAGACCATCGCGAACCAGAACGCCACAGTTTCTCATACCCTTGACTCCAACCAGCTCAGGATCGTGCTTGAGTGGGGAAGGACACCCTATGATCTGGATTCACATCTTATCGGACCCAAGTCGGACGGCACTACCTTCCACATCTATTTCGGATACAAGCAGTACTGGGAAGGCACTACGGAAATAGCAGATCTGGACCTTGATGATACAAACAGCTACGGTCCCGAGACCACTACACTTTACAACCCCATCTCAGGAGACTATTCATTCTATGTTTACAACTTCAGCGGTTCTCCGAGTATCACATCATCAGGCGCAACTGTAAAGGTTTTCACAGGCAACAGCAATGAGCCTGCATACACCTTCTCTGTTCCGCTGACAGGCAACGGCGGCTACTGGAACGTATTTACCTACAATTCAAGGACCAGAAGAGTCACACCCGTAAATACTGTCAGCACTTCACCTGTTACGCCCTGATATCACCACTGTTCATATCACTGAAAACCGAAACATTTAGGAGGGTATCATGAAAAAAAGAGTACTTACAGGGATCATAGCAGCTACTTCACTAATGATGTCGGGATGCGGCAGTCAGGATCAGCTCACATCGGGCTCGGAGATCGCTCCTACGGAAGCAACTGCTGCCGATGAGGAGACTACTGCCGCGGAGACCGACACTGCCGTTTCGGCAGACACGACATCCTCTCCCGAGACGACCGTTCCGACAGACACTTCAAATGACACCGATCAGGTATGGTCGGATCAGAAAATAGTGTTCATGATGTGGATCGCCTCTTTTGACGAGCCGTATTCAAAGGGCTATTTCATCGACGGAAAGGGCATGAAGCACGTTTACGAGCGCCCCGATACAAAACCGATGTATCCCGTGGAGGATGAATATGCCTATCTTATCGAGCATTACGATGAATTTGAGTCAATGGAGTATTTCGATGATGAAACATTGAAGCAGTGCGCGGAATGCTTATATCAGGTAAATGCCGATGCAGAGGTCATCACAGAGGGCACAGCAATTGCAGATGCCCCCGAAAAGTCGCTGTACGGCGTCAGAATGAAGGACGGCAGGGAGGAATTCGTATTCCTCGGCTCTGAGCCGGGTATTTCAAAAAGACTCGATGACCCGTCGGCAGATGAGATATTTGAGCTTTTCGGCGATAAATGGTATCTGCAATAATATGCTCTGACAGTGATCTGCCCTCACAAAATAATAAAGAAGTTTCAAGGATGTGAAACCGAAAAGAGCCTGATGAGTTTTTGCTCATCAGGCTCTTGTTTTTATTCGGAGCTTCGCTTTCTGCTCAGATATACATATACCGCAAAGCACATGGTTATCTGAATAATGGTGGAGCAGGGGGTGGCAAGTCCTATGAGGAAAAGGGAGCCGCCGCCGATGTGCTGCATGATGAATGCCACGGGTATCCTTACGCAGAAGGCGCCGCAGATGCCCTGTATCATAACAAATGTGGTCTTTTGTATGCCGTTGTAGTAGCCTATGAAGCAGAACAGGAAGCAGGTCAGCAGGCAGTCGATTGCGTAGGCTTTCAGGTAGTCCCACGCATTCATGACCGCTTCACGGTCCCCCGAGAAAATGCCTGCAAGGAGGTCTCCGCGGAAGAATGTCAGCATGAACATCATAAATCCGAACACAAAGGAGACCGCGATACCTGTTTTCAGCGCCTGCTTTGCGCGGTCAGCCTTGCCCGCACCGTAATTCTGCGCCACAAATGCCGACATGGACTGCATGAATGCCGCAGGTACCAGCATGATGAAGGCGCATACCTTTTCCGCGACGCCCACACCTGCCGAGGCTGTAAGTCCTATCTTATTGACGATGGCAAGCATTACAAGGAAGGAGACTCCCACAAGGAGGTCCTGCAGGGCTATGGGAGTCCCTATGCGGAATATAGCCTTCGCGCAGACATTGTTCATCCTGATATCTGACCTGTGGAACTCAAAGGGAAGCTTTGTGCGTCGTATGATGATAATGGAGATAAGAACGCTTATAAGCTGAGCGAGGACAGTAGCCAGAGCGGCTCCGTTTGCGCCGAGGTGAAGCACCGCCACGAAAAAAAGGTCGCCGATGATATTGAAAATACAGGCGATACCCACGGCGATGAGGGGAGTTTTTGAGTCGCCGAGACCGCGGAATATACTTCCCAGCAGGTTGTACGCGGTTATGATGAGAAAGCCTGCGCCGCAGATGCGTATATAGCCTGCGGTGACGTCAAAGGCTTCTGCGGGAGCGTTCATTATCTTTGCCAGTACCTCCGCGCCTATGACGCTGATGACAGTCAGCAGCAGTCCCGCAGCGGCGAATATGACCAGTCCCGTGCCTATGGTCCGAGCCGCATCCTTCGGGCGTTTCTGACCTATTTTCTGCCCCACGGCAACGGTTATGCCCATTGAGAAGCTCACAAGGATATTGGTCAGGGTCATTATTATCTGCGAGCCCGTTGATACCGCGGATACAGCCGCGTTATCGCTGAATCTTCCCACCACCAGCAGGTCCACCGCACCGTACAGCGACTGCAAAAACATGGCGAACAGCACAGGCAGCATGAATTTCAGCAGCTTTGGCAGTATCGCTCCGCTTGTAAAATCGTTCTTTTCCATAGTACCTCCATAAAAAAAGCCGGACAAAACAGCAGGCATTTCAGCCTGCGGTCTTATCCGGCATTGCATTTCCGTCGAATGTTTTGCCCTCCGAACCAGCTTTTCCATTATATCACGGTTTGCAGGGAGTGTCAAGGGCTCAGAGCACCTCGGAAGCGGAGGTCACTCTTTTGGCGTCGGCTATTTCTCCGCCCTTTATGTACGGGGCAAGCTTTTCGGCAGTTTTGCCTATGCCGCTGCTGCCCGATGTGGCGAAGATATATATTGTCTTTCCCGTCCAGTCATAGTCCCCGCAGAAGGTATTGACCACGTTGGGAGCTCCGTAATACCAGATGGGGAAGCCGAGGTATATCGTGTCATATTCCTCCCAGCCGCTGACCTTTCCCGATACGGGAACGTCCTTTCCTGCCGAGCTTTTCGCGGTTGCACCTTGCAAGGGGATTTACCCATTTCAGGTCGGCGGCACTGTATGGCTCCGCAGGCTTTATCTCGTAGAGGTCTGCACCTGCGGACTTTGCCAGCTCCTCTGCTATCTTTCTTGTCTTACCTGTCTCTGCGCTGAAATATGCTACCAGTGTTTTCATATATCCTGCCTGCCTTTCATATTGCTCTTAGGTCATCACATTATGCTGTCGAGATACATTGTTATATAGTCGTGTCTCTGCTCAAAGAAGCTTCTGAGGGAGCTTACTGCGGACTCGTAGTTCATCTCCGCAGCGGAGCCGCCTGCCCAGCCGCTCCAGAAGCGGTCATAGGTGTCAATGGTCATCTGTCGGTATTCCTCCGAGAGCCTGTCTGCCTCGGCAGTGACCTTTTCGGCGCCGAAGTTGTTTTCGGCGATGTCTCTGAAGGTCTCTGCGAACTGCTTGCGGAAGCCCTCATTCTTCAGCGCTCCGTTGAACAGGTCTGCAAGGAAGCAGTCGCTCTCCATGAGCCTTTCAAGGCTGTTGTTGTAGGGCAGAGCCTCGCCGTAGATACCTGAGCTGTACTCAGTATCGAACAGTATGAACCGCCATTTGCCGTCGGCATAGGGAGAGCTTTCGTCGGCGGTCTCAGCCTTCCAGAAAGCGGTATTCGGCTCGCCCCAGTCGCAGTTGTCTATGTATATCTCGGTGCTTATGTAGTCCATGAAGCCCTGCATATCTATGCGCTTGCAGAGCTCATCGTAATTTGCCTGAACGGAGAGATCGGTACTCTGTATCCATTTGCGGAGCTCTTTCCATTCCGCAAAGGTCTCCTCCGAGCCGTCATCGAGAGCTTCTCTCTTTATGATGCAGATATCCTTTGCAGGTACGCCGTAATGTGCGCTCACAAAGTCTGCGTCCATTTTTTCCGTTATCTCATAATGTCCCCAGAACTCGCCGTCGATAAAGACAATGCAGGGCTCCATGCCCTGAGTGAGGAACTCCCTGTCCGAGACAAGGGATTGTATGAGCTTGTCTCGGAAGCGTGTGAAGTAGGCGTCGTTTCCGCCGTTGCGGAGAACAAAGCTGTCGAACACCGTGACGGGAGAGCCGTCCGTGCTGTTCTTCACTTTTCCCGAGAACAGGTCGTATTCCAGCTTGGGAGCGCCGTAATCGCTCCTCGCGTACACGTTGAAGCTTTTCTGGGAATAGGACCGCGTGGCGCCGCCGTGTATGCGTATCCCCACATTCTGCTGCATGACGGGCTGTCCGCCCTCAAAGAACTGTATCTCAGCCTCACGCTCCCATTCTCTGCCCTTCTGCGAGTAGTTCGCAGGTATCTCCCATTCATGAGCCTCAGGGTCATAGTCTGAGCCCTTTTTCCAGTCGTCATATACCTTTCCCGTTACATATATGCCTTTTTCGGGGTCAAAGAGGTTTCCCTCATCGGTCATGAGCGAGACCACCTTGTATTTTTTGTAGTAGTCCGCCTTTTGGGCAAATCCTACGAAATAGGTGTTCGACACCACAGGGCTCTGCTCACCGTTTTTGCCGATGGCAACGGCTCTTACCACCGTTGATTTGTCCACCGCGGACTTGGGGACGAAATCCTCTGCGGCGTCTATGGGCTGAGCGATGTCTTTACGGGCACTGAGCCTGTTTTCCTCCGCGGAGGCGTCCTTTATCTCTATGGGAGAGGTGTATTTCGTGCTGTCGGCAGTGGGGATGCTTCCGTCAAGGGTGTAGTAAATGTCCGCGCCGTCGTCTGCGGTGATGGTAAGGGAAAAGCCGTTATTATAGAAGCCGCTTTTTGCGGAGAAGTGCATTCCCTCGGCGTCAAGGGGAACTGCTGCTTCCGGGGCTGTTTCCCCGAATACCGGGGGAGAGCTGCTGCTGTTCGCCTTTTTATCGGAGCATGAAGCCGCCGAAAAGGGGATAATGCTGACAGTAAGTGCAAGCAGTATACTTGCTGCTGTGTGTCTGTGTTTCATATAGCTCTCCTTTTACTGCTCATCGGCTATAAAATCACCGTCTTCGTCCCTGACGTAGGCTGAGCCCTCGGGGGAGTGGAGGAGCGGTATTATCTCGGGGAAGCGTCCTGCGAGACCGTGTGTGCTGTAAAGGCAGAAATTATCTGCATCTGCCCAGTAATCCTCGCCCTCGTCATAGCCGTAGAACACCCAGCCGTTAAAGCTTCCGTCAGACGACTCCTCGCGGCACATATAGGCGATATCGCCGCCGTCGGCGATGTTGTTTGTGACTATGCAGGCTTCAATGCCGTCCCAGACCTCAAGGTATTCGCTGTCGGCACGGTCGAGGAGGTCTGTATCTATCAGAGGAACAGTCACCTCACAGATATCTCCGTTCTTGTCGATGCCCCAGAATATCTGGTAAAAGCCGTCGCCGAAGCCTGTGGCGTTCATGGTGAGCCTGTGACCTGTTTCTGGAACGGTCCACTCAATAAAGTCTCCGCCGGCTCTCTGGTACTGCGGAAGCTTCTCATAGCTCTCGTTAAAAAGGGCGGCGAAATAATCGTCGTAGTGGTTCTTGTCGGGATTGTCCCTGTGCCAGCTGTGGAGGAAATCCGAATACTCATCCATGACAGAAGCGTCCATAAATCCCATCATTCCTGCGTCTACGGGGAAGCCTGTCAGGTCGCCGTCGCTGCAATGGAAAGCAGTTGTCTCGTGGGTAGGCTCTGCCAGCTCGTATCGCACAGCCCTTTCCTCGCTGAGCTTTATCCTTGCGGCAGTTATCCTTATTGTGTCAAATCGGGTGGTGATGAACGCCAGCTCCACGGGATAGGAGCCCTTTGGCACTGTCCTGTTGAGCTCGGGACTTGCCTCCTTTGTGCCCATATACGCCAGAGCGTCCCCTACTCTTATCCTGCCTGTGGGCAGGTCCACTGTGCCGATGACAAAATGGTCACGGGTCTCGGTCTTGGCAAATGTGCGGTCCATGAGGTCTGCATCAAGCTCCATCTGCCCGATAAACTTCAGATTTGCATCAAAAACTTCCTTTATATTCATAGGCTGCTCCTTTCAATGAATGTACAGACTGTTTGTGTGTATCAGAAGCCCTCTTTCCAGCGGCGGATATTGTCCTTTTCAAATCTGAAAGAGCCCACCACGAAGGAGTCCTGAGAGAGCTGCTCCTGAGTGAACCACGGCGAGGTGACCTTGCCCTCTGTGTGGGTCAGGATATGGAAGCATACCGCAGGAATGAAGCTCTGACCGATAAGGTAGCATTTCTCGCCGTTTTCGTTGACCGCTTCATCGGCTATTAGGACAACATGGGTGTCGTTGCATATTATATCGCCTACGCGGAGCTCATCAGCAGGGATGACCTCAGACTCCTTTTGCAGCGAGAGAGTGCCTGCATAGCGCATTACCTCCTTGAGGTAGTTCCTGTACTGCTGCTCGCTGTTGTTGGGAAGTCCCGCAGGTATCTCCGCGGAAAAGCTGCCGAAGGCGAGAAAGCGCTTGCCCTTGCGCCAGCGGTCATAGCTGCACTCATCGCCGTTTGAGAACATGAAGTTTATTTTGTCGTACTGCTTGTTCTCATAGAAATAGTCGCTGTAAAGCCTTATGACACTGTCAGCGCACTGCTGGTAGCCCTCGTCGCCGAGGCTTATATCGAATATAGCAGCCACATCCGAGCTGTCAATGGTGGAGCCGTCAAAGACGGGGAGCTTGATATCATCGGGGAGCAGGGGATAGCTGCGGAGATAGGCTCCGAAGCTGCCCTCCGGGGCAGGTACACGGGTGAAGCCATCGGGGGGAGCTATCCTCGTTTCAAGGGTCTTGCCCTCGGGTATCAATGACTCTATGTCGTAAAATCTTCCCGCAGGCTCAATGGTCAGCTCTGCGGCTTTCCACTTGGGATTGCAGCGTATATAAACGGCAGTCAGCAGTGCCGCAAGAAGTATTATCAGCAGAAGTATGCGTAAGCCGCGCTTTTTGCCCTTTGGCTTTTCGATGTTGTTGCTTTTCATGGTAATTGCCTCCTCTATGGTGGGGATGTATATCTATAATTTTAACACGACAGTGGCGCTGTGTCAACAGAAACGCCGCAGTATTTCCGTGACTATCGGAATTGCTGCGGCGTTTATTTATTATCGCTTCGGACGAAGCTCCTGACAGAGGAGCCCGCATTCATTGCAGTACCACACCAGTTTCCCCGAGCGGTACATGGGGATAGTGATGTTCACCTGCCATTCGGGATACTGCCTGAACATCATTACGCTGCTGTCGGACACATATGCCGCGAAGGAGATGTAGTGCTCCTTGGTCATGGGATGGTCGGAGGTTATATACCACTCGCCGCCGATGTCCTCCACCTTCAGCTGATGGTTCTCATCTGCCTTTTTAGCTTCAATGGGCGAGAGCCTGCTTCCGCAGCAGGTCACTGCCGCGTCTGAGGTCGCCGTGATGATGTTGCCGCAGTCTCTGCATATATAAAATCTGAGTTTTTTCATATCGCCTTTCTCACTTTCGTTTTTTTCGATGCTGCCCGAGAGCAGCGCCTGTATATCCGTATCCAGCACCTCTGCCAGTGCTGTAAGCAGCGACACATCAGGACAGCCGTTTCCGCGCTCCCACTTTGATACTGCCTTGTCGCTTACATTTATACGCTCTGCAAGCTGCTTCTGGGTAAGTCCGCGTTCTGTCCGCAGCTGCCTGATGAGACTCCCTGTTCTGATCTGATCCATATTATCACCTCATTAATGACCGAAGTTCTCTTTATCTATATTATAAAGGACAGCTTCCTCCAAGTCAATCCACGCTCCGTAGAGTGAACGGAAAAGCTGCCCCATTGAGCTCATGGCGCCCGAAAACTCCGGTAAATAGCTGCAAACAGAGCGCTTCAAATATCACGTAAAAAGAAATATTTCCTGTTCACTCCCGAAAAAGTGCTGTTTACTCCGATTTTATATTCAATTTGCCAAAAGAGAGATATACTATAATCACAGCAAGGGAAACAACAAAAAACAAAGGAGGAAACACAAAATGACATGGTCAACAATACTCGATTTCTGTTCGGAAATAACTGAGCTGACAAAGAATAAAAACACAGCAGTTCCCCGAATAAAATCATAATCCAGATAAGTAAATCTTAATGTTGTACGACATTGCTCCCGATCAGAGCATTTAAATAAAAACAAAACCAGACAACCCCTTAAAACCAAAATCAAAAATCTAAAATCAAAATCTAAAGAATAATTAAAATTCAGGAGGAAAAAATTATGTTTAAGAAGATCATTACAGCAGCTATGGCATTAACACTCTGCGCATCAGGTATGGCAGCATCAAACACAGGCTTTGCAAAGAACTTTGCACCCACAGCTATCACAGCAAACGCAGCATTCCAGTCATATGTAAAGGCTTTCCCCGCAGGCACAAAGCTCTATACATCACCCACATCGGGCGTAGTTGCACAGACTCTTGCTCAGGGCGGCAGCTTCACTATCGTTGAGGAGCAGACTGTAGGAACCAATGTTTACGGTAAGTTCAAGAGCGGTGCAGGCTGGGCAATAGTCCGCACAGTAGATCCCACACCTCAGGTACAGGTTCCTTTCACAAAGTATTTTGGCGCAGGCACAACACTCTATACATCACCCACATCGGGCACAATAGCAATGACACTCACTCAGGGCAGCATATTCACTATCGTTGAAGTGCAGACAGCAAACGGCGTAAATTACGGCAGGTTCAAGAGCGGTGCAGGCTGGGCTGTGCTTGAAGGTAACCCCGATCCTGATCCTGTTCCCGTTCCCACTCAGGACTACTTCATCTCCGCATACAAAAACAATGTTTCCAAGGTAATTGCAGTAGGTAGACAGACAGTATCAGGTCCCTGTGCAGCATATGCTCTTGCATACTGCCGCACAATGCTTGACGGATATGTACACAGCTATACACAGTATTATGACGGTGAACAGTGCTGGTGGAGTTGGGGCAACTATACTCCCGAGTAGTATTATACATCAAAGCTGGCAGCATTCCAGAGGACCTATGACCTTCTTAACAAGGGACAGCCCGTTATCTTCCGTATACAGGGAAGCGGCACTAATGATCATTACGTTACCTGCGTAGGATACAGAAAGGGTGCTAACCGTTCAAGCCTCACAGCAAGCGATTTCTACATAATCGATCCTGCTCGTCCTTCATCCGAGCTCAATTCACCTGTTAAGCGTCTTACATTTAATGACCTTCGTAACGTTGGCGGTTACTACAAGATCGTTGTAAAGGCATAAGAGATATCCAAGAACTTAAAGCCACTCCCTCGGGAGTGGCTTTTTCGCGGTATAAATATAAAAACGGCAAAAATCTCGCCGCGTTCCTTGATATTTCCATGCTTTTATGTTATAAGCGGGGAGCCCCCGCAGGCTGTTTCGCGGTATAGATATCAAAAACGGCACTTTATCTCCGCGCTTCTTGCTTTATCGTGTATTATATGTTATAAGCGCAGAGCCTGCGCCCCCTGTTTCGCGTTATAATACTGTCGCACGGGAACTTTTTCGCCGCGTCCATTGCTATTATAGTGCTTTTATGTTATAATTAACGCGAGACATTCATTATACTTTATCCGAAATATTGCGGTAAACAGGAAAGGATGATATCATGAACCTGCACACGAGCTTTGACCTTCCCATCTGCCTTGCGGTGGAGGAGGATGCTTTTTTTCACTCAGATGAGATAATACAGCAGTATATCCCCGGGATCATCGGACAGAAGACCATCGTCATATCGGAGGAGTTCCTCATAGGCATATACAGCGAAAAGATAAACGATATAAGCAGAGATTTCGGCAATGCCGAGATAGTCGCCATGAAGGAGGCAAGCTTTGACGAAGCCGTTGCCATCGCCAAGAAGGTCTGCGTGGAGGACATAAAGGTCATAATCGGCATAGGCGGCGGACGAGTTCTCGACACTGCAAAGTATGCCGCACACATCAGCAAGGCAATATATATCTGTATGCCCACTTCACTGAGCAACGACTCCCTTGCGTCGCCCTTTGCGGTGCTGGAGACCTACGGCAAGGCACGCAAGACCATAGAGTGCAACATTCCCACGGCGATAATAGTTGATACCAACATGATAATAAATGCTCCCGAGGGACAGACTCTCTCGGGCATAGGCGACACCATTGCAAAGCATACCGCCCTCTACGACTGGAAGCTCTCCGCAAGAAAGACAAATACCCGTGTGAACGACTTTGCCTACGCACTGAGCAGGATGAGCTATGATTCTGTCTATCACTGCGATGAGAAGAACATGAAGAGCCGCGTATTCATAAGGATACTCTCCCGTGCTCTGGTAATGGGAGGACTTGCCATGGAGATAGCAGGCTCATCGCGTCCGTGCAGCGGCAGTGAGCATCTCTTTGCCCACGCCATCGAGGAGTATTACCCCGAGGTGAAGATATCCCACGGTATGGCAGTTGCGCTGGGAAGCATACCTGCCTGCATCTTTCAGGGACAGTCTCCCGACGGGCTCCTTGATTTCTTCCGCACCTACGGTCTGGACGTAAGCCCTGCGAGCTACGGAATAACAAAGGATATGTTCGCGGATATGTGGGAGAAGGCACGCACCGTAAGAACGGGCAGGATAACCATACTGGACGAGATAAAGCACGATAAAGTACAGCTGGACGAAATATACAGCAGAATGGCGGAGGGAAAATGAAAAAAGGAATTATTTTCGATATGGACGGCACACTCTGGGACTCCTCGGAGAATGTAGCGATATCATGGACTGAAAAGGTAAGAGAGCTGGGATATGACTTCCCCGATATCACACAGCAGGACGTTATGGGAGTTATGGGGCTTACTATGGACAGGATAGCGGATAAACTCTTCGGCAGCCTTCCCCTTGAGGAGCGCAGAGAGCTTCTCGACCGCTGCTGCGATAATGAGGAGCAGTATCTCCTCAGGCACGGCGGAGTGCTCTATCCCGACCTTGAAAAGACGCTTATCCGCCTGAAGAAAAAGTACCATCTCTACATCGTGAGCAATTGTCAGAGCGGATATATCGAAACATTTCTGGAGCACTACGGCTTCGGGGAATATTTCGACGATATAGAGTGCTACGGCAACAATCTCAAAGGCAAGGGCGACAATATCGCTCTCATCGTCAGCAGGAACGGACTCGACAAGGCGTGGTATGTAGGTGACATACAGGGCGACTATGACTCCACCATGGAGGCAGGTATAGACTTTATCCATGCTGCCTACGGTTTCGGCACTATCGACCACCCCGTCCCCGAGCTTGAGCGTTTCAGCGACCTGCCCGGGCTTATGAAAGAGCTTGACAAATAAATAATACAAAAAAAGCCCCGAAGCAGTATTATTACCGCTTCGGGGCTTTTTATGCTTATTTGAGGTTAGCCGAATATCTCGTCGTATGCCGCCCAGTAGACACTGTCCAGAGTAGTTTCCCGGTCGCCGAATTTTAGGGTATTGTCCTTTGTGTACAGACGGACCTTATCGTTATAGTTGACGGGATATGTGCCGATGATCTCAGTCTTTTTCGTCCAGCTTTCAGCTATTGCAGCGTACTCCACAGTACCGTTCCTGATTACGATGAAGTATTTGTATTTATCCGCGTCTGAAAAGTAATTGTTGAGACTTGTGTAGAATCTGCCCGTATCAAATGAAACAGCCACGTTGTCCTTTTCGTCTGAGCTGATTATGTATATCCCTTTCAGGTCGGTGCCTTTTTCGTTCATTTCCACTAAGGCTGCATCTGCTGACTTTGCCAGAGTCCTTGCGTCATTTCTTATGTTCATAAGCTTTGATTTGCGGGTATATCCCAGCATTGCGGGAACGAGTATGGCTGCGGCTATGAGTGCGAACAGCAGAACTATTCCGATGACCAGTCCTACTATCCAGCCATTGCTCTTTTTCTGCTGAGCATAGGGCGGCTGACCGTATGGCGGATAGGGCTGACCGTAGCCATATGGAGCCTGCGGATAGCCCTGTTGATAGGGCTGATAACCATAGCCGTTATACTGAGACTGCGGCGGCGGCGGTGTGATATTGGCGGAATTGTTCCTGCATGAGCAGGTCTCGCCCTCAGCGAGAGGTCTTCCGCACTGAGTACAGAATGGCATGGCAGTTCCTCCTTTGAACCATATATCTTAATATAACTATACACCTTTTCTGCGCGGAATGCAAGTGCCGCTGTCAGATGTATCCCAGAGTTTTCAGCACGAACAGCCAGCCTGTCAGGGTAAAGGCACTGAGCAGGGTGGTGAGCATGACTGCAAAGGCGGTTATGGTGCCCTTGTGTCCGAGATTTTTCGCCATGACGAAGCAGCTTCCCGTGGTGGCGCTTCCCAGCATTACCAGTATGGCTATGAGCTTTTCGCCGCGGAAGCCCAGCTTCACGGCTATGGGCAGGAATACTGCGCAGAACAGCACCAGCTTCAGAGCGGCGATACCCAACGTAACAGGCAGTTTTCCCTTTGCCTCGCCGAACTTGAAGGAGGCTCCGAGGGCGATAAGGGACAGGGGAGTCGCCATGTTTCCAAGATAGGTAACGGATTTTGAGAGTATGACGTGCTGTGGTATTTTCAGCAGTGACCATATCATTCCCACGGCAATGCCGAGGATAATGGGGTTGGTGACAATGCTTTTCAGCGTATTCAGTGCCACAGCTGACTTTCCGCGGCTCTTGTCCTTTTCGGGAGAGGTCACAGCCAGAGCAGTCACGGCAATGACGTTGTAAAGGGGAACTGTTCCCACTATCATCAGCGCAGCCATAGTGGAGTGACCGTAGATGTTGTTGACGAAGGCGATGCCCAGCACAGCGGCGCTGCTGCGGTAGCTCGCCTGTATTATCTCGCCCCTTTCGCAGCCCTTTCCCACAATGAGGGAATAGACCACTGCCACGCCCACGCTGAGGAGGGTGGCGCACATACAGAAAAGGACGAATTTACCGTCCCATACCCTGCGGAAGTCCGCGGTGGACAGGTCCATGAAAAGCAGGGCAGGGAGCAGTGTGCGGAACACGAATTTATTTATCTGCGATGTTGCGTTGTCGTCCAGAAGCTTTATCCTGTGGACGAACCAGCCGAACACCATCATGAGGAATACGGGGACGGTGGCGTTGAGGCTGAACATCAGATTTTTAAGAAACAAAAGTTATCACTACCTTGACGGGGGAGAGACCTCTCTCCCTCAGAATATATCCTTTTTGCGCCTGATATAGCGCCTTACAAGGACGAATATCATGAGCAGGACGCAGAATATGAGGAATACGGGGACTATCCAGCGGTTGGAGTTCTCGTCCTCGGCGGACTTCATATCGGTCCACAGGGTCTGCATCTTCAGATTAGCCTCGTCGGAAAGGTTTACGAAGACCGTGGTCTTGTCGGCGATGAACTGACTGTCGGGATAGGAAACGGGACTGTTCTTCACATCGTCGTCCAGCATATCGTAAGCCGCCTGATGAGGTGTGGAATAGCAGATATAGTCGATATTTGCAAAGGCTATATCGGGCTCGCACATGAAGTTTATGTACATCTCAGCCGCTTCCTTCTGTCTTGCGGCAGTGGGTATGCACATGGCGTCCACAAAGAGGTTGGTGCCGCTTTTCGGCACTACGAAGTCGAGGGAGTCGTTGCCCTCAAGTATAGTCAGGGCGTCGCCTGCATAGTATGGCGCGATAAGAGCGTCGCCTGCCTCCATTTTGTCGAATACCTCGTCCATGACGTAGCCCTGAACGATGCGCTTCTGCTTTTTCAGCTTGTTTGCGGCGTCCTCCAGCTCGTCGAAGTTCTCGGTG
>Ga0129317_1000977_pt1 | contig 24296 bp, 25 predicted proteins | sample Cm1ome_FD_94430 | JGI IMG/M metagenome (GOLD analysis project Ga0129317, IMG submission 94430) | Eastern black-and-white colobus group fecal microbial communities from Wisconsin, USA - Cm1105 metagenome | ecosystem: Host-associated > Mammals > Digestive system > Large intestine > Fecal | place... | reverse complement strand
TTGTTTGAAAAAAGGCGGAGATTGTGCTAAAGCAACAAAATAGCGATAGAGGCAAGATACACAAAGGCCAGGAAGGAAGCAGCCGACTTGTAATATCTGGTGGCAATTCTGCGAAACCACTTGATTTTCTGGAAAAAACACTCCACCAGATGGCGCTCTTTATACAGATGCCAGTCAACCGGCCGGGGATCGGAAACGTTGCTTTGCGGCGGGATCACATAGCTGGCCCCATGCTCTGAGATGTATTCCCGAATTGCGCGAGCACCATAAGCCCGATCTGCCAGTATAGCACTCCCGCTGATTCTGACCTTTTTCAGCAGTTCAACAGCGTGAACCGAATCGTGGTCATTTCCAGCGGAGAGAAGGAACTCCACCGGGTTTCCCAGACTGTCTGCGACAGCGTGGAGCTTTGTGTTCCACCCGCCTCTGGTACGGCCAACCGCCTTATCCGCCGTTTTTTCCCCGCCATTTCGCTTTCATGCACCTTTACGCAAGTGGAGTCCATGCTCAGGTTCTCCATATCCGCGTCCGCAGACAGTGTGTGGAATACCGCTTCCAATGTGCCGTCATCCCGCCATTTGGCGAATCGGGCGTATATAGACTGCCAAGGGCCATAGGTCTCCGGCTGCTCACGCCACTGCGCACCGCTCCGGACGATCCAGAGCATTCCGTTGAGCATGATCCGGTTATCCTTCCGGGGACGACCCCGCTTTCCTGTTTCTTCCGGTGGCAGCAGCGGCTTGATTCGTTTCCATTGTTCTTTTGTTAATTCATATCGTTTCATGCTCATAGCTTCGCATCACTTGGTTTCTTGTGCAACTTTTATTTTTCAAACAAGGCTACACTGATTCTCATTCGAGATGGAAAAATAGAAAATAAATTTCATCCAGTTCCGCCACAACTTCTGAAAAATGTGGTATAATGTAAGAATCCGCGCTGCATCACAAGTATCGAGCCAGGCTGTGACCACTATTTCAGATTATCTCCCTCTGGAAAATATCGATGCCTGTATTGCAAACATGAGATTCCTATGAGGAGATGAACCGGATTTGATTAAAGATTTTCATGCATATGAACAAAACAACCCATTTATGCACTACAATCACATTCAAATCTGCGAAGCAGGATCAGAGAAATGCGTTGTAAAGGTAGATCTGGTTGCAGAATCAAAAAATCTCCATGGTCATATCCATGGCGGATTACTCTACGGCATGGCAGACTGTGCGGCAGGCGTTGCCGCGCGTGTAAATGGAGACGATTTTGTTACGCAAAGCGCGCACATCAACTTCCTGCACAATGTGCGGAGCGGTACGATTTACGCCTGTGCAGAACCAGTAAAACGGGGTGGACATATGGCTGTTTTCCATGTAAGCATCACAGATCCTGGGAATACATTATTGGCAGATGGAGTCGTTGATATGTACCGGATCAATAAGAGAAACCCAGAATGAAGTCCCTGAATAAACGGAAATCGCATGGTCAAATGTCTGAATCGTTTGTGACCGCTGCTTTCCTGTCTTTATCAGGTGGGCTGCAGGATGCCTATACCTATCTTTTCCGTGGAAAGGTATTTGCAAACGCCCAAACAGGGAATATTGTTTTGCTCAGCCAGAGCATAAGTGCAGCGGAGTGGAATTTGGCGATTCGCTACTTGGTTCCGCTCGTTTTTTGCGCTCGGTGTTGTTGCCGCAGAAATGATCTGAAGGCGTTTTCAGCATACCGGTAAAATCCATTGGCGGCAATTGGTTCTGTTCTGTGAAATCCTGCTTCTTTTCCCAGTGGGATTTCTGCCGGATCGGTGGAATCTGCCTGCCAATGCAATGGTGTCTTTCGCTTGTGCCATGCAAGTGCAGGCGTTCCGAAAGGTGAATGGGTATGCATTTGCCAGTACGATGTGCATCGGCAATATGCGCAGTGGAATGGAGTCTCTTTGTGCTTATCGGCAAACACATCACCATGCCGATATTCACAAAGCGCTGCGGGATTTGGAGATCATTTTCCTCTTTGCACTGGGAGCCGGTATCGGCGGGCGATTGCTTGCCATGCTGGAGGCATATACGATATGGATCTCCTGTTTCCTGCTCTTTATCAGCTTGTCTCTGATGTTCATCAAGGACGAGGTAGCGGGCCATCCGGAAATCAAGCGCGAAGGAGAAGAAATCCTTTCGGATATCAAGGATATTCGAGAAAAACTTCACAATATCGAACAAGAGATAAAATAAGAATGGCTTTGAACGGAAACATCACTGCTCCGCTCAAAGCCATTCGTTTAACCCCAGACTTCCTCTGCGATTTCCTCGACCAATTCCAGCTTTGCCCAATCGCACTGGGAAAACAAAGGAGGAATCAAGTCTGGATGAAACTTGACACAAGTAGTTTAGCACAAATTTATCAGTTACTCATAATCGTAGAAACCATGCTTGCTTTTCTTTCCATAGCGGCCTTGCTTACAAAGATCCTCAATCATGTCATATCCATAGGATTTGACGCCGGTTTCCTGATAACGGCGCTTGAGAATGTCGTATCGAAGATCAAGACCGTTCATATCATCAATCTTGAATGGCCCCATGGGGTGATTCAGCCCAAGCTCAACGGCGGTATCGAGGTCCCGCGGCGTACATACCCCTTCGCTGACAAGTCGATATGCTTCTTCCTTAATTGCTTTGAGGACGTTGTTGACAATAAATCCATCCTCTTCTTTGCGCACATAGACAGGGGTTTTACCCACCTCGCGGGCAAACGCCATGAGCCGGTCAATGGTTTCCTGAGAGGTATGCTCTCCCTTGACTACCTCGACAAGCTTCATGACAAGCGCGGGCATAAAGTAATGCAAATTGGCAAACCGTTCGGGATGCGAAACAACATTTTTGAAAGTGGAAGAAACCATATAGCTCGAGTTGGTGGCAATCAGAGTGTCAGGTCTCACGAGCTTTGAAATCTTTCCGAGGATATCCATTTTTGCCGCTTTGTCCTCAATAATCGCTTCGATGACGATGTCTGCGTCCTTACAAGCCTCTTCAAGATCTCCGGTCACAGAAAAGCGCCCCTTGATATCGCTCACCTGTTCTCCGCTCATACGCCCTTTGGAGATTCGGCCGGCAAGATATTCTTCTTTCCACACCTGAAGGTTGTCCCGCACCGCTTGAAATGTTTCGCAGACGACCGTTTCATAACCGTGAATTGCAGAGTTGAGGGCAATCTGGCGCCCCATTGCACCGCCGCCGACCACAGCACATTTTTTCATTGTACTCATTATAACAACCATCCCATCTTTTGAATTTCAAATCAATTTTTGATATGCTTCTTTAACCGGTCCGCGCTTACGGATCAGTGCGGCCATACCCTGTCCGCCGGCACCATACAGACAGAGTAGTCCAAGCTGTCCTGCTTTCAGAAAAGCAATTGCACGTTGAATCATAGCGATTCCTTCGGCACCGTCGTTGAGTCCATATGCCAACGCACCGCCCAAAGGATTGATTGTCGGCGCTCCGTCAAGTGCTTCAATGGTTGAACGTACATCTTCCGCGCTGTTTTCCAGTATCTCAACAACGGAAATATCTTCAATTGAGAGGCGCTGGCGCATCAGAAGTTTTTTCGCCGCTGCTGCCCCTGTTTCCTGACGCTTGACGGGGTTACCCCCAGCGACGGAAAAACCAAGTATCTCCCCGATTGGAGTGATGCCAAGAGACGCTGCCTTTCTTTCGCTCATCAGCATCGTTACCGCTGCGCCGTCGGCATAAGGGGCAAGGGGCTGTTTCGGGTCTGTCCCCCTGAGAATCCATTCGTCTTCCGAAACGATAATCTCACCCTTTTTGCGGTCAATATAGGAAACACTAGCCATCTGATCTCCGCAAAAGATTTTAAATTGATTGGCGTTCTGGCGGCTGTTTGACGCAAGCGCTTTTGCTTCAACGGATTCTTGCGCCGCATGAGCTTTTTGATACTGCTCACAGCGGCTCATAGCGACAGGCTGGGTGCAGCATTCTCCCTCGTCGAGCGAGTCGATCACCACGCGGTTTTTCGGCTCAAAATGATTGCGGACATCGCGCATAACGAAAGGCGCCGCCGAATAGCTGTCTGCTCCGCCGGCAATCACGACTTGTTCATTGCCGCTGGCGATGAGGTAATATGCGTTTCGGACAGCCTGCATCGCAGAGGCTGTATTGCTTTGGACAGTGTATCCAGGTACTTCTACCGGAAGTTCCGCTTTCAGCCATGCATAATGCCCAATGTTATTCGGCATAGTGGAGGGATGCGCCTGCCCAAACACGACCTGATCAACAGTGCTGGGCGCAATTCCAGTGCGTGCGAGCAGCTTCTTAAGAGCCGCCGCCGCCAAATCGGAAGATATGAATTTTTCCAAACTGCCGCCCGGCTTACCCCACGGCGTGCGGACGACGTCTACAATCACGACTTTTTCATTTTCCATGTTCAGTCCCTCCTGCATTGCTCAAAGATAGAGGCAAATCCCATGCCGCCGCCAATGCACATGGTAACCATGGCATAGCGCGCTTCAGGGCGATTTTTGAGTTCATAGAAAAGCTTTGTCGTGAGAATGCCACCGGTTGCCGCAAGAGGATGGCCAAGAGAAATACCGCTGCCGTTGACGTTGGTGCGTTCCCAAATGGTATCAAAGGTCTCCTTTTGTGACCAGGATGCCCATTCCCGCATCACGGCAACCGATTGTGAGGCAAATGCTTCGTTTAGCTCGATTAGACCGATGTCACTGATGCCAAGACCGGCTTTGCACAACGCCTCCTTGGATGCTTGAATTGGTCCGACGCCCATAATACTTGGGTGAATGCCGACAACCGCAGAAGATACATGGCGTAAATAGTAAGGATAGCCAAGAGCGTCCGCCTTTTCTCGGCTCATCACGATCACCGCAGAAGCGCCATCGTTGCGCCCGGAAGAGTTGCCAGCTGTCACGCATCCCCCTTTTTTAAATGCTGATTTTAACGAGGCAAGTTTTTCCAGAGTGGTTTCTCTCGGGAATTCGTCGGTATCGAAATCGCCAACAGGGATAATCTGTTCTTTGAAACGCCCCTCAGCAATCGCGCGTTTGGCCCGCTGCTGGCTGTTGTAAGCGAAAAGGTCTTGAATTTCACGTTCGATGTGATATTGCTCTGCTACGTTTTCGGCTGTCAGACCCATTGGAAGATCTCCAAACAGCTCTTCCGGAGAATTACCAGCGCTGCCTTCCATGATATTATCTTTGAAAATCATGTCTCTTGTGCCGATACCATGCCGCGCGTTGCGAAGATAGTAGCAGGATTTTGTCATATTTTCCGCGCCACCAGCCAAGATGATCTCAGCGTCTCCGCAGGCAATAATTTGGCTGGCATCAAAAATTGACTGAGAACCGGAAGAGCAGGCTCTGTGTAGCGTGTAGCCCGGAACATTTTCCGGCAGCTGTGCTTCCAGCCAACCGTAACGGCCGAGATTCATTGGATATGTATTCATCTTAACGTGACCGAAGATTACTTCATCGATCTCCTCGGCCTTGACGCGGGAACGACGCAGTACTTCTTTCATGACGATGGCAGCCAGCACCTGCTCGTCATACTCGCTTAAAGAACCGTTCATTTTTCCAACCGCCGTTCGGACGCAGTCGGTTACAACAACGTCTCTCATGTTTACCGACTCCCTTCTCTATTCAAATATTGTGTTGCAGGCAATGCTTTTACATGGGGGTACAATTGCATTCAGATTTATTTTTTCTCATCCAACGGGGAAGCTCATCTTCTTTTAGACCGCAGTAGCGGCAATTACGATACCTACAACTCTCGCAGATTCCCTTGTTCCCTGCTATGGCGGGCTCTCCCTTGACCTCTGCCTCCAAAAATTCCACTAGAGCGCAGATGCTTTTTTCCTCACCATCGACTGCTAATGTAACAGCTCCCTCATTGCCCCCGACACCTCCACAGCAGACAAGAGTTGCATCGCCATTGAAAAGGATACGAATTGCTTCAATTTCGGTGACAACCGTTGTATTGCTCAAGCAGTACATTCCAGGATCGGCTCCAATAGAGATATCGATGTGGGATGCTCCAATCGCCTTGGCGGCAGCGGGAACAGAAGGGACCAGTTTTTCCAGCCCGACAGGTGTGATCATTTTAAGTCCTTTGGAGGTCACTGGGCCAATAATTCTGGGAATCGTTCCACCATCAAAACCAGCGGTGATGACGCCGACAAATCCTTTGGTGTCAACAGCATTGGCGCCTTTAACAACGATGGTTTCCGCATGAAAATCTGCCAAAGCCTCTGCAAACGTTTTATCAACGGCCTGCCCTTGATAAAAGACATTGGGAAAGGGGTGCCGGCTGTCAGGATTAGTCACGCAAAGCAGGCCGTCTGTACTGATGCCAAAGGTGCAGCGTCCGGGTTCGATTTCTTCCTTGTCCTTGTCCAAAATTTCCTGTGCAAGGAAGGCGTTGGTAGTGCCTCCGGCGAGCAGGACATAGGCATTTTTCCAAGCGGCTTGAAATTCCGGCATGAAAACCACCGCTTTTGCAATTAAACGGCGAGACTCAGCGGAGGTCAGCGTAAACAGCGTTTTCATAAACAGTGATTCCCCTTCACAAGATAGATTGTGCGGCACAGGACAAGGAGCATCCGGTTTGAATGCAGAGACAATGTCACAGCAGTCTACCGGTTGCAGCGAGTAAGCATGCCGGCATCACCAGTAGATTTCGCTTATGACTGACCAAAAACTGCTGGTGCGACCGAAAAATATTTAAATCATTTCGCAGAAGGTCTGGATGCGAGTGCGGATCTGCTCATAACTGGCGTTCTGCTGATCAATTTCAATTGTGACATAAGGCAAACCCGCCTTATTCAAATCGACCTCATAATAAGGCTGATCATATTCTTCTGGATCACAGAATTTCATCATACAAGAAACCACGCCTGCAGCACCGTAATCCCTGCACATTCTGATGAGCATTGCGCCTCTGGGCTTGCCTATTTCATGGATCAGGCTGCAGCCATATCGGGCATTCCACTGAAGCGCCAAGCGTTTGAGCCCGCCGCCGCCCATCTCAGGGATGTCGATGCGGTATTGACGGGACTCATGCGCAAGGTCATCTCCCACGACAGCAATCTTGTTTTCCGTAAAGAAATCCAAGATCTGATCCGGTTCGCACATAATACCGGTAAGGATGACTTTTTTGCCGGGCCAATCATATACCGGACGTGTTTTAAGTTCCTCGATGATTTCACGAAGGATTGCGGTATGCTCACTCTTTTCAAAGAAAAATGCACTTTTGAATACGGCATGCCGCACTTGCGGAGTGATAATGTCAAGATGCTCGTTTGCTGTGACGGCAAATTCCCGCATTGTACGATTGTGCTCGTTATAGATCTTAATCGTTTCACATAAAGCTTTTTCATTCATCATCATGCCGGTGATGGTAGAAAGCATGGTGAGAACTGTCTCATATTCGCTGATCAGATAATCCACGCTCGCGGGGGACGTTCTGTTTTGCGGATAAACGATAGGAATCATGGGGATTGAGGTGACGCCAAAACGCCAGTTTTGTGTCATGCAGCGGAGAGTATCACAAATAGCAGGGATAATAACGGCGCTTAAACCGGTGTAAGCCCCTTTTAGGCCCAATTCCATGTTTGCCTGCATAACGGAACATGCAAATGCCGGCAAATAGCTTTTAGTCAGCTTAAGGTCGGTGTGTCCGCCCCAAAGCCCAAAAGGAATCATACCTGAAGCATGTACAAGTTCTTCGGGCGTATATGGAGCAAAACAGCCAATCACTTTTTTCCCCTGCTTCAAATAGTAATCAAGCTGTGCCCTCGGGTTTTCACTAGCTGTCTGCAAGCGGGCAAGGTCCTGCGCTAAATCAGCCATTGCATTTTGCCTCCTTGTTTTGTTTCATGACCTCTACAAGACCCTGAATGCGGGTTTCAAATTGTGCTTCGCTATAATTGCGGTAGTCCGCCTGATCTCCATCAAAGGAGGTGAATGGAACGCCCGCCATTTCGGAAAGCTGACGTTGAATCTCCATCATCTGGCAATCCATCACCTTACAGCTTCGATTGACGTGATAGATGGTGCCCTCGCAATCAAATTTTTTCAAAGCCTCCAAACGCCGGGAGAGCATGGTGGTGGCATTGTCGCCGTTTGTGGAAGCGAAGCAATAGGCGCGCGCCATGCCATCTAGATCGTCATATTCGATGGCCCATGCCTTTCCATAACTGGAAGCGACCATATTAATCCCATATTTTTTTAGTGTGCGCAGATTGTGGCTCAGATACGGCCAGCAGGCAATGCCGTCCCATGAGACGCGATATTCCTCCTCAACAGGGAAGGTAGAAGTACCCTGTCGGATATGTTCTTCCATTTCGGCGTTGAGCTGCTCCATAATTGCGGTGGTAGATTTCTTGCCGCGATTGCACACCATAGCGGACATATAATTGAAAAGTTCAAATCCACCGATCGGCGCCGGTTTATGATCCATCAGATTGTTGGCGCGCTCCCAAAGATAGCTGTTGCGCTGCGAGATTTCCATCACTTCGCGGAAACGGGCTTCATCCCATGTTTTTCCGGTAAAGGCACAGAGATCCGTGATCAACTGATCAATTTGAGAGCGGACATAGCGTACACGGGTTTCGGTGACATAATCGCATGGATTGTAGCAGGTATCGATAAAAAAAACAGGGATATTCATTTGCCGTGCCAAATTTTCATACCATTTGGTCAACTGGTTGCAGATGTTATTCGTCAAAAGCAGGAAATCAGGTTTAACCATCTTGCCGCCGTCCGGAAATTCGACAGCGCTTTCCCCGTTAAGAACTGCGGCATAAGCAAGATTCAGCTTCGCATAAGCGCATAGGTCATTGGAGTAGCCCAAAGGGCCCTCACACTCCTGCAGAAAGGGGTCGGCCTGATGACGTGCTGCGATGCCGGCGGCGTGGTTTTCCGGATAGAGAATGTTAAGGCCCAACGTCTCGGGGATTTCCTGTGGGAAAATCGAAGCGGACCAGCCTACCTTTTCGCCTCGTTCTTTGGCAAGACGGGCATTTTCAAAAAGTGTGTTTGTTTGTTCACCAATCATCAAAAGGGATTTCGCTTTAGGACGTTTTGGCTTAGGAGCAGGAGCCGCCTGATCTGCAGCAGATAAAACGGGGGTCTTTTCCATTTCACTCATTCGTTCATACCTTCTTTTCTAACGATTTTTCCCATGCAAAAATTGCGGCGCCGATAGCACCGGCGGATTGGCAAAAGCGGTGTACCTGAACGGGGCAGCCGAGTTCACGCTCCATGGCATGGACAATACCGATATTCAGCGCCACACCGCCGCTCATTGCGACGGCGGATGGGCGTCCGAGGCGCATTACCATTCCAGCAACTCGTTTTGCCACCGAATTGTGAATGCCGGCAGCGATATCTTCGATCGCGGTTTTAGAAGAAAGCTGGGAAATCACCTCGGATTCGGCAAAAACAGTGCATGTATTGCTGATTGTCACAGGATTTTGGGCGTGTTCCGAAAGCGGTCCCAATTCGCAGATGTCAACATTAAGTACTTTTGCCATGACATCGAGGAAGCGGCCAGTACCGGCGGCACATTTATCGTTCATCTGAAAGGCAATCAATTGACCTTGCTCTGAAATTTTCAGTGCTTTGGCATCCTGTCCTCCAATATCGATGATCGTGCGTACATCGGGCAGCAAAAAATGGATTCCTCTCGCGTGGCAGCTTAACTCACTGACTTGACCATCCGCATATTCACAGCTCATCCGGCCATAGCCTGTAACAATGATGCAGTCCATATCGGACTGTGATAACCCGCTTTCGAAAAAGACTTGCCTAAGGGCCTGCTCGGGGCCGATGGTTCCTGTGCCGAGAGAAACGACGCTGCGGCCAACGATCATTTTACCGTCCTGCAGGATGGCAGCTTTGCTGGAGGTGGAGCCAATATCAATTCCTAATGTGTACATGGGTGTTTCCTCATATGTTTTTACATGACTTCCTTTGATTCATACATGTCCTTGATTTCCTGCTCACTATAACCCAGTTCTGCGAGGACCTCTGACGTATCGCAACCGATAGGACCGGAAGTCTTGCAGGGAATTGAGGCTGGATCGATCGACCCAAAATGGACCGGACCATTGGAAAATACCGTCTTGGTGCCGTCCTCATACTCATGGAAATAGGTATAATGGTTAGCTTGAACCTGCGGATCATAGGGAACATCTTTGAAATGGCGAAGCACTTCATGCGGCATGTCGTGTTCTGTAAACAGTTTGTCCCAATATTCCACAGTTTGCTCCGCGAACTTTTTATCAAAAATCTTGGTCAGCTCCGTACGGTTAGCATAGTAGGCGGCGCTTGTGGAGTATTTGGGATCTTTGGCAATCTCAGGTAGGCCTATCAGTTCACACAATTCTGCAAAACGGCGATAATCGATGCAGGCCAGATAGAACCATTCTCCGTCGGAACCCTGATAGGTATTGCTCCCGGCATGACCGCAGTCATAACGGCTGCGGGGAAGCACGCGGCCATTAAAACCGTTAAGGATGCCAGTACAGAGAATAAAAATACCGGACTGCAGCAGAGAAACATCGACCTTATCTCCTTCTCCGGTGACGGATCTGCGATAGAGCGCGGCGGCAATGCCGCCGGCAAGAGCTACCGCGACACTGTGATCGCCGATCCCGCCGATGGGGACCAGTGGGCCGGCACCCGCGGGAGAGAGATCAGACATTAGGCCGGTTCTGGAGAAGAAAACCGTATAGTCATAACCGGGGCGGTCTTTATCCGGCCCATCGGAGCCATAGCCGAGAACTGAAGCATGGATCAGACGAGGATATTTTTCTTTCAGCTGTTCATAGGTCAGTCCCATGCCGTGTAATGCTTGCACACGGTAGTTTGTGACTAGGATATCGGCCTGTGCAAGCAATTTGTGCAATGCGCCAAGTCCTTCCTGCGTCCTCATATTGAGGGCAATAAAACGCTTGTTGATATTTTGCATATCATAGTTGGGATTGGCCGATTCGGTACAAGGGGAAAGAGTTGTGCCGGCCTGCTTACGCCATGCATCTCCGTTAAAAGATTCGACTTTAATGACATCTGCGCCCCACTCGGCCAGAATACGTGCGGTCATAGGACCGGCAAGCATGGTAGACAGCTCAACAACCTTGATTCCTTCCAATGGTTTCATAAAGTTAGTTACCTCCGCTCTATTTTGAAAATTTTAAATTATGCCTAACAAACAGCGTATGGATTAAAGCCCTTTAAATTGTGCACTGCGTTTTTCAAGAAAGGCAGCTGTGCCCTCCTTGCGGTCTTCTGTACTGAAAGCTACCGTTTGTGCAAGGCGTTCGATCATCAAACCGGTGTTGATATCTGTCTCATAGCCAAAGTTGATTGCGATTTTTGCCATCATAATGGCAATCGGACCCTTCGCGATGATTTGCCTTGCCATGTCCTCTGCTTCAGCCATTACAGCATCCTGAGAATCTTCTGTCACCTTATTGACCAGGCCAATGGCGCAAGCCTCATCCGCGGAAACAATGCGACCGGTATAAATAAGCTCCTTGGCTCTTCCAATTCCAATCAGACGCGCTAAACGCTGGGTGCCGCCAGCACCGGGAATAATGCTCAAACTGACTTCCGGCTGTCCCAGTTTGGAGCGATGTGTCGCGATCCGAATGTCACAGGCCATCGCCAATTCACATCCACCGCCAAGGGCATATAGAGTCATCCGGTGGAGAAGGCGCATAAAAAGTGGTACTAGTGCGTTTCCTTGCCTCTCTCCAGAAAAATTTTGTATAGAAATTTACTGTCGACAGCAGGCGCAAAAGATTTGCCATAAACGGGCAGAGTGGGATGCTGCCTGTTTTGGCACAAAATTTGCTCACTAACCAAAGTGAAAAGAAAAGGAAAAGCAACAGATCAATTGAGGCGAATGAAAGACTAAGGAGAGAATGCTGTTGTGATGCAAACCGCCAAAGAGAACAATGTCGTAACTTCCATTGTTGCCAATACGCCGCTCCCCCGCATGGTCCGGATTCAGCAAATGCTTGATCATGAATGCATTGTCCCTTCAGAGATTCCCACACTTGTAAGAAAGGAATTGGAACCGATACGTGAGAGAATCAGTCCGAATATGCGGATTGCCATTCCATGCGGAAGCCGCGGCATTGCCAATATTACCTCCATCACACGCGCCATTGTTGATTTTGTAAAGGATTGCGGTGCGTTTCCGTTTGTTTTTCCGGCAATGGGAAGTCATGGAGGCGCAACAGCAGAAGGCCAGAGGGCAGTCCTTTCTGGCTACGGCGTGACGGAGGAGGCAATGGGATGCCCAATCCTATCGTCGATGGAGGTCGTCGAGGTTGGACAAACTGAAGACGGCTTCCCCGCATATGTAGACCGCAATGCCTATGAAGCGGACGGCATTCTTCTCTGCGGGCGTGTAAAAGCGCATACCGCATTTCATGGGGATTGCGAGAGCGGAGTCATCAAAATGAGTGTAATCGGATTGGGAAAGCAAAAGGGTGCCCAGGCTCTTCACCGCGATGGACTTTCGCAATTCCCGACGCTGATCCCCGCTGTGGCAAAGGTGATTTTTGAGAAGGTAAACATTGTGGGCGGTCTGGCTGTGGCAGAGAATGCCTTTGATCAGACATTCCTGCTTGAAGGAATGCGAAAAGAAGAAATCTTTGCCCGGGAACCTGAAATTCTGCGCAGGGCAAAATCCCGTATGGGGCATATTTTCTTCGATGATATCGACGTTTTGGTTGTCGATCGCATCGGAAAAGATATCAGCGGCTTAGGGATGGATCCCAATGTCACAGGGCGTTACTGTGTGACCTATATGAAACCAGAAAAGCGTGTGCAGCATATCGCTGTGCTGGATTTGACCGAAGAATCTCACGGAAACTGCAACGGAATCGGGATTGCCGATGTAACTACAACGCGTCTTGCCAGAAAGGTCAATCTTGATGAAACTTATCCCAACGCAGTAACCTCCACTGTGCTCAGTGCGGTTAGAATGCCGCTGATCACTCATTCGGACAAGACCTGTATTCAAGTAGCGCTGCGTACCTGTAATTGCTATGACCGGGAGGCTCCCAGAATCGTCCGGATTCGTGATACGATGAATCTCGAGGAAATAGAGATTTCCGAAGGCATGCTGGAGGAAGCAATTCATAATGATCATGTACGCGTGGTGAGTGAACCATATGAATGGACCTTCAATGAGCAGGGAGATCTGTGGTAAGACAGTGGACGGACATTCCCGCCCGATACAATAGGTGAAAAGAAGAGAATGACGATATTGATCGTGACGCTTGTTTCAATCCTGTCTGGGGCCATTCAGAATATCGCCGGCTTTGGCGCAGGGATCATCATGATGCTGGTCTTCCCGCATTTTTATGGCTTGATTGGCGCAACCTCGCTTTCTCAGGCGATTAGTACGGGGATGACCATCATCATGGGATGGCGGTATCGGGCCTGGCTGAAGCCCCAATGGGTCCTTCTGCCAATTACCTGCTATATGGTCACAAGCCTGAGTGTGATATCCATCGTGGGGAATATCAAACTTGACCTGCTTTCGATTGCATTTGGACTGTTTTTGATCGTACTTTCTGTGTATTTTATCTTTTTCCAAAAAAGTTTGAAGCTGCGTCCTACATCGTTTGTTGCGATTGTCTGCGGTTTGGTTGCAGGCGCTTTGTCGGGGCTTTTTTCGATCGGCGCACCGACGATGGCACTGTATTTTCTGGCAGTCACCGACAGTCGTGAGTCATATCTGGGAAACCTTCAGGCACTGCTTGCCGTAACTAATATTGCCAGTCTGAGTATGCGTGTCTCACGCGGACTTTACACGACGGATATGCTGATTCCCACTGCAGTCGGATTTGCCTCGCTATTGATTGGACAGTGGTTAGGGAGTAAAGTGGCCGGGCGTCTCACCGGTGAGTGGTTCAACCGTGTCGTTTATGCCTTGGTTGGATTTTCTGGTGTTGTCACATTGGTGAAACAATTGCTTTGAGGAATAATTTGGTCGTTAGCAATCGAATTCTCTAATGATATACTGAGAAAAAGGAGAGATGCAGCGTGAAATTTGTATTATCACATCCGCTTAATGAGGAGGGAATGCAATTACTGAAAAAAAACGATGTGGAACTTTACATTGCCAATTCGGCAGATTCGTACTCCTATCTGGATGAGCTTAAAACCGCCGATGCATTTATCATACGTGTTGCCAAGTGCGATGCCGCGATTATGGATGCCTGTCCAAATCTCAAGGTAATCGGCCGTACCGGTGTTGGCTTCGATAGTATTGATATTGCACACGCTAACCAACTGGGAATTCCTGTCGTAGTGACGCCAGGCGCGAATAATATCTCCGTGGCGGAGCATGTGGTTGCGTTGATGTTTGCTTTGGCAAAAAATATTTGCGAGGCTGATGCCCAACTGCGTGCTGGAAACTGGCAAATTCGTGACGCCCACAAAACATTTGAGCTTGCCGGCAGAAAAATTGGCATTGTCGGCGTTGGCGCCATTGGACGGGAAGTTGCCCGTCTATGTCAGGGGATCGGGATGAAAACCGCCGGATTGGACACTTTCTGTCCTCAGAATGTTGAAGCTGCCGGCTGCGAACGATACGACGACCTGCATTCACTTTTGCGGGACTGCGATGTCATTACGCTGCACAGTCCGCTGACACCCGAAACCAGAAACATGATCTCTGCCAAGGAATTTGCGGTCATGAAACCTGGTGCAATGCTGATCAATACCAGCCGTGGGCCTATCGTAAATGCTCAGGATCTTGCCGACGCGCTGAACAGCGGAAAAATTGCTTGTGCGGGCGTAGATGTCTATGAGGAAGAACCGGCCAAGCTTTCTGACCCCGTGTTCAGTGCGAAAAATATGATCTGCACTCCCCATGCCGCTGCGCTGACCAACGAAGGAAATGCCCGCATGGCCTCGATGTGCGCGGAGGGATGCCTGGCTGTCTGCCGTGGTGAGCAATGGCCCAGGGTAGCCGATAAAAAGGTATATGAGCATCCCCGTTTCGCCTGAGTGGAGACTTCGCCCCGTCAAGGCATGATTTGACGGACAAAGTGCTTCGTAAATAGGAGCGAATTTTTCAAAGATTTGCTTTTATTTAATAATTGAGAAAAGGATGGAAAGATGATGAAAAAAGCACTGACATTGGCACTTGCGTTTCTTTTGATGTTTTCCCTCGTAGCCTGTGGAGGAACTTCTTCCTCCGCTCCTGCTTCCACCCCTGCCCCTGCTTCTTCGTCTGCCGCTTCCTCAGCCGGCACATCAGCCTCTACCGACAATTACCCCACTAAGCCCATCGTGGATATTGTCTGCACCTCTGCCGGCGGCAGCACCGACCTGTATAATCGTCTGATGGGCACCTACATCGAAAAGTATCTTGGCCAAGGCTTCGTCATTGAAAATGTAACCGGCGGCGCACAGGTCATCGGTACTACAAAATTGGCCGATTCAGAGCCTGACGGCTATACGCTGGGCGGCGGCTGGAGCGCATCTTTTGGCATGCGTCCTTACCTGCTTGAAGTCACCTACGATGTCGATGATTTCACTTTTGTCTGCGGAATTCTGGATCAGATTGAGGCGTGCATCGTTCGCAGCGACGCCAAGTGGAATACTCTTGATGAGCTGATGGAGGATCTGAAAAATGACCCCAGCATCAAGTTCGGCGCGGGCAATGCCGGATCATTCCAGTATGTCTGGGCGCGTTACGTCATGAACCAGAAGGGCGTGAACGGCGTTTTCGTTCCCCATAACGGTGATGCTGACGCCCTCACTTCGCTGCTGGGCGGCGCGGTCGATTTTGTCTTTGCTGAAACCACTTCAGCGATGAGCGGCATCAAGTCCGGTGACTATCGCGTTCTTGCCACCTGCAAAACCGAGCGCGACCCAGCCACCCCCGATGTTCCCTGCCTGACCGAACTGGGTTACGAATGCGTTCTGAGCCACACCATGTCCCTCATCTTCCCGGCCGGTGTTCCCGAAGAGCGGGTACAGAAGGTCTATTCGGCCGTTGAACAAGTTATGAAGGACGAAGAGTTCCTCGAGCAGTGCAAGAAGAGCGGCTTTGCGCCCGTATTCAAGACCGGTGAGGAGATCCGTCAGGAGATTGACGATCTGGCGGCGATTATCAAGCCGATGATTGAAGCTGGTGAATTTGATTAATCACATTTTGAGAGCTCTCACTTTTAATCCAATCTAGGACTCGATTGGGGAGGGCGCGTAGATACAAACCCTCCCCAAGGAACAAAATGAGGTGCATCTGTGAACGATTTGCTCAAAAAACGTATTGTTGTTACAAAAGCGCATGGCGATCTTGTTTTTTCTCTGATATGCGCGCTTCTGTCCGTGTATATGCTGTTGATTGGCAACAAAAAGTTCTGCAAAATCGGCTTTGGAGCCGTAGGCATTGTGAATGACCGTCTGTTTCCCAACATCCTGATGGCGGTGGGGCTTATTTTGTCTCTTGCAATCCTGGGGGTAGCTGTAGATGCCTGCATCAGGGATAAAAAGCTGCTCAAGGCCGGAAGAGCCCCTGCGACAACCGAATTTTCTATCTGTGTGCTCTTTGTCGCACTGATTGGCGCATTTTTCTGCCTTACGATGAAAAAGATTGGATATCCCCTCAGCAGCATCATCAGCATCTATGGCATTTATTACATGCTGGGAGGTAGAAAAATTTGGAAGGGTGCTGTTCTGTCCATTGCTTTTTCACTGGTTTGCTATCTTTTCTTCGCTGTATATCTTGGCGTTAATCTGCCCATCGGCTTTGGCCTTTGATGCGAAAAAGTAAAGAGAGGTATTCCTATGGGTTTTAGCTTTTCGAATATTGTGGCGGGCTTCGGGCAGATCGCGACGCTTGACTGCATTGCAATGATCGCCTTCGGCACATTTCTCGGCATTGTAATCGGTGCGCTGCCCGGCTTAACGGCCACGACCGGCGTTGCTATTTTTCTGCCGCTCACCTTTTATATGGAGCCCGTCTCCGCGCTGGGTTTTCTCGGAGGCATTTACTGCGGAGGCATGTATGGCGGGTCGATCACAGCAATTCTGATCAATACTCCAGGCACTCCGGCCGGAGCGGCAACAGCTTTGGACGGACATGCAATGGCACAAAAAGGTGAAGCATACCGGGCGCTTCAGATGGCGCTGTATGCTTCAACAATCGGCGGCCTGATTTCCTGCCTTGCGCTTATGTTCTTTGCACCGATACTCGCTTCGGCGGCTTTGAAGTTCAGCTACGCGGAGTATTTTGCACTGGGCGTATTCGGCCTTTCCATTGTCGCAGGCCTCTCCAGCGGCAATCTGTTTAAGGGCCTGATTTCCTGTGTAATCGGCCTTTTTATCGGATGCATGGGCATGGATCCTATTTCCGGCTATCCCCGCCTGACCTTCGGCATAACTTCGTTTCTTGGGGGCTTCCAACTGATTCCCGTCCTGATCGGTATTTTTGCCATGTCCGAGCTGATTAAACAGTGTGCGGAACGAGCGCAGCAGGGCGATGCGAGAGAAGAGATTATGGCAGTCTCAGGCAGAGGAATGGACAAGAAGGATTGGAAACGCTGCATTTCTCCCATTATCAAAGGTTCTTTGATCGGCACCTTTATTGGAGCTGTTCCGGCGACGGGCGGAGGTACAGCGGCGTTCCTTTCTTATGGCGAGCAGCGACGTGCAACGAAAGATCCTGACTTTGGAAACGGCAGCATTGAGGGTGTTGCTGCATCTGAATCTGCAAACAATGGCGCGACCGGCGGCACGTTTATTCCGATGCTCACACTGGGCATTCCCGGAGACTCGGTTACCGCGGTTATGATGGGTGCTTTGATCATTCAAGGCTTAACCCCTGGCCCCTCTTTGTTCACCGACCACGCCGATACGATCAACGGCATCTATGTAGCCTTGATTTTTTCCAACATTTTTATGCTTCTCATGGGTCAGGTTGGCTTGCGCTGGTTCTATAAGGTTTGCCTGATTCCCAAGGAAATCCTTCAGCCCATCATATTTGGCCTGTGCTGTGTCGGTTCTTATGCGGCCAATTCCAGCCTATTCGATGTTGGCTCTATGATATTCTTTGGATTCATGGGTTATATCCTCATCCGTCTGGGTATCCCGATGACTCCCATCCTGCTCGGTCTGATTCTCGGCAATATCACCGAATCGAACCTGCGCCGCGGCATGATTGCTGTAAACGGAAACTTCTGGCAGTTTATCAATCGCCCCATCTGTCTTGCAATCCTTGCTTTTACTGTACTTTCCCTTGCCTTTACGGGCGTACGTCTGATTAATGACTGGAAAAAGCGCACCGCAGTGAATGTAGAGGCATAAAAAGCATTCTGACTGGAGGCCGTGCTGCAGCATATCAGCGCAGCACGGCCGTTGGTCGTATATGTATCAAAATAAGCAAAGGAGTTTTGCGATCTATGGCTAGCAAACGTATGCTGATTTTAGCGCCGCAGGATAATGTTGGCGTTTTACTTGAGGATGCCCATAAGGGAGATACTGCCGTCTGCGATGGAGTGGGGGTAGTCTTTCTTGATAATATCGAGTTTTGCCACAAGGTTGCGCTTACAGATATTCCACGACAGAGCGATTTCATCAAATACGGAGAAATCATCGGGTATGCTCTGCGGGATATTAAAAAAGGGGAGTGGATTCACATCCATAATCTTGACGATATCAGAGGAAGAGAGGGAAAGTTGTAATGGCACAGTTTTGGGGTTATCGCCGCGAAAACGGTGATGCAGGTGTAAGAAACCAGATTGCAGTGATTCCTTCCGTCCTCTGTGCAAACCACGTGGCAAAGGCCGTCGCTGGTCAGGTTCAGGGCGCAGTCGCTTTTCCGCACCCATGTGGATGCGGCCAGCATGGCAAAGACCTTGAACAGAGTGTCAACACTTTGATCGGCATTGGTCAGAATGCCAACTTTGGTGCCGTCTTAATCGTCGGACTCGGATGCGAGCGCATCCATGCGAGTGAGCTGGCCGAACAGATTGCGAAGACCGGTAAGCCGGTCGAATTCTTCAATATTCAGGAAGTCGGCGGCACAATTAAAGCCATTGAGCATGGTGTCCGGATCGGCAGAGCATTTGCAATGACGCTTTCCACGCAGAAGCGCGAACTGTGCGAGCTTTCTACGCTGAAAATCGGTCTCAAATGCGGCGGAACCGACGCAACATCGGGTATTGTATCCAATCCGGCGCTCGGACTTGCGGTGGACCGCATGATCGCTGAGGGAGGAACGGCTTTCCTGTCCGAAATCAATGAGCTTCTGGGCACCGAGAACATTATGCGGAGAAGAGCGGAAACACCGCAGGTCTACGAGCAGATGGAAGCTGCTTTAAAAGAATGCGAACGGGTTTTAGAGCGTTTAACCCACGGTATCGAACGGACAAGCGAGGCTGCGGCCTTGGTCAGTCCAGGCAATTTCAGCGGCGGGGTTAGTTCCGTTTCGGAAAAAGCGCTCGGCGGAATCCATAAATCTGGGAGCAGTAAATTTGTCGGTGTCTTAAACTATGCGGAACGTCCCTGGAAAAATGGGCTTTTTCTGATGAAAGCGGCAAGCAGTGACTGCGATGTCGTCACCAGCCTGGCGGCAGGCGGGGCGCAGATTGTTTGTTTTGTGACCGGAGTAGGTACGCCCACCGGCTTCCCGGGCGTGCCGGTTCTTAAAATTACCGGAAACAGCAGGACCTATTATAAAATGGAAGATGATATTGATATCAACGCTGGCGGCGTAATCGACGGAGAAATCACTTTCCATCAGATCGGCGAAAAAATTTACAAAGAAATTATTGATATTGCAGAAGGAAAGACCACAAAGGCGGAACTTCTTGGACATGATGAGCTGTGGGCCATCGGGCGTCACGAGTGCTATTGACAATGAATGAAAGGGGTGAAAAAATGAGTGAAAAGATTGAAAAGATTCGTAACGGCGAAATGACCGAAGGTATTATTAATGCGGGTAATCGGGTCTTGCTGTATGCATTGGGCATCGATACCGAAGAAATACACAAACCGTTTATCGGGATTGTAAATTCATGGAATGAAATGCATCCTGGGCACAAGCATCTGCGCGAGTTGGCAGCTGCTGTAAAGGAAGGTGTTATTGCCGCCGGAGGACAGCCCTTTGAATTTAATACCATTGCGCTCTGCGATGGGGAGACGCAGGGACACAAAGGAATGTGCTTTGTGCTTCCCACCCGCGATTTGATTGCGGACAGTGTCGAACTCATGGCGGAAGGACAGCGTATGGACGGGCTGGTAATGCTTGCAAGCTGTGACAAAATCGTTCCGGCGATGGCAATTGCCGCGGGACGTTTGAATATTCCTGCCGTGATTGTGACAGGGGGGCCGATGCTGCCAGGAGTCTTCCGAGGCAGACAGCTTGCTGGAGCTTGGGAAGTGCGCGAAGCGGCCGGGAAGCTATCAAAAGGTGAGATCACTCAGGACGAGTACGATGAAATGGAGAAGAGCGATTGTACCGGAGTTGGTTCCTGTCCCATGATGGGAACGGCAAATACGATGTCCTGCCTGATGGAGCCGCTGGGGCTTTCCCTCCCTGGCTGTGGAACAACCCACGCTGTGCAGGCAGATAAACTTCGGTATGCGCGCAACAGCGGCAAGCTGATTATGAGGCTTGTCAAAGAAAAGCGTTGCCCCAGAGACTATATCAACCGAAGCAGTATTTTGAATATGATGCGCGTCAGCGCGGCAATCGGGGGATCAACCAATACGTTTCTGCATATTCCCGCTATTGCTCGTGCCTTTGATGTTGAGATCGAGCCGGAGGAGTTTAACCGAATCGGCGACTCAACGCCGTATCTTGCCTGCACCAAGCCATCCGGCAAATTTACGCTTTGGGATATGCACATGGCGGGCGGCGTACCTGCGGTCATGAAGGAACTCGGAGAGAAATATCTTGATCTGTCGCAGCAGGCGGTTACAGGCCAGACATGGGCGGAGATCCTGAAGAATGTTCCAGGAAGCAGAAACACCGATGTAATCCATACGGTAGAAGAACCTGTGTCAGAACAGGGCGGACTGATTGTACTCAAAGGGAATTTGGCGCCGGAAGGCGCCGGTCTCAAACGTACCGCAGTTGACAAAAAGATGTGGGTTCATCGTGGTCCCGCCCGCACCTTTGATCATGAGATGGATGCAATCCTCGCCATTCGTGAGGGCAGAATCAAAAAGGGAGATGTCCTCGTGATTCGTTACGAAGGACCGAAGGGCGGACCAGGAATGCGGGAGATGCTGCAGGCCACGACTACGCTGATGGGATTCGGACTCGGTGATAGCTGCGCCTTGGTAACAGACGGACGTTTCTCCGGAGCAAGCAGGGGACCCTGTATCGGGCATGTTGCTCCGGAAGCAGCGGTCGGAGGACCCATCGCTTTGGTAAAGGACAACGATATGATCAGCATTAACCTCTATCAGAAAACATTGATACTGGAGGTAAGCGACGAAGAGCTTGCGCGAAGAAAGCAGAGCTGGAAGCCGGCGCCTCCGATGGTGGAGAGCTATTATCTGGATCGTTATAAACGCATGGTGAGCTCAGCCTGGAAGGGTGCAGTTCTGGAATAGAAATACAAGATATCCCGCTGTGCATCCGCCCAGCGGGATATGTTTCTCTTCGGACAGAAGGAAAAATGATATGCTTCCGCAATTCGAAAGATAAAAGCCTTTCCAAATAGAGAAGCATCAACTATACTAAAAGAAAAGGATGCTCCTGTTTGCGCACAGGATACAATCGACGGGAAATCATCCCCAAAGCAGTGATGCATTAAAGGAGGTGAGCGGTATAAACCGTCTTTGTACGAATGAAGACCGTTTGTGCCGAAAGGATGAGCTTGGATATGTTTACATCATTGGAAGACGAATTACCGCTTTCGCTGATTTTGGACAACATTGATGCAGGAATCGCTATTTACGATGCGAATGGAAATTTTCGGTTTGTGAATACAAAACTGATTGCATGGCGAAATACTCCCAGACAGGAATATATTAAAATGAATGTCCATGATTTTTCAGACGTATTAGATGTGTGTGTATTCGATCTTGTATGTCAAACCAAAGAGCGGGTTTGCCGCCTTCAGTATTATAAAAGCTATCCGGCTATCGATGGACCGACTAAGATTCGAGTTGTAACGGGAACTCCTATTTTTGACGAACAAGGCCATATCAAATATGTCATCTCGGTGATGCAGGACGTGCAAAGCTTTGAAAGCTTAGTGCAGTCCCTGCTTACACAAAATAAAATGTTGACCGTTCGTGACCCTCAAACGGTAGAAAAAGCCGAGATTATTGCAAAAAGTTCGGAAATCAAACAGCTGATGCAGATCGCGGCAAGCGTGGCGAAGCTGGATTCCACTGTCGTCCTGACCGGAGAATCAGGAAGCGGAAAAGAAGTGTTTGCCCGTTATATTCACGAAAAAAGTAATCGCGGCGGGAAAGCGATGATTTCAGTAAACTGTGCAGCTTTTCCGGAAAGTTTGATTGAGGCGGAGCTCTTTGGATATGAAAAGGGGAGCTTTACCGGCGCAAATCAATCCGGCAAGGTGGGTTTGATAGAAGCGGCTGACGGCAGCACTCTGTTTCTTGATGAAATCAATTCTCTCCCACTTAGCATCCAAGGCAAGATTTTGCGAGTTCTTGACGAAAAATGTATCCAGCGCATCGGCTCGGTCAAAACCAAGAAGGTGGATTTCCGATTGGTCACGGCAACGAATCAAGATTTGACCAAACTTGTCGAACTGGGGAAATTTCGGGAAGATCTTTTTTACCGCATCCATGTCATCCCGCTGCGTATTCCTCCGATTCGGGAGCGCAAAGAAGATATTGTGCCTCTCTGCCTGCATTTTTTACATTATTTTTGTGAGAAGTACCATATCAAAAAATCTTTCTCCGATAAGGTGCTGCAAGAAGTAAGCAACTATTCCTGGCCAGGAAATGTTCGGGAAATCCGTAACTTCGTGGAACGAATGGTGGTAATGACTCCTCCTTCGAGCGAAATTATCTGGAATGTTCCAAAGGGTATTCTACATATGGATACTGATAGACCAAAACAGGAAAGTGAACAGACTGGCGGCAGAAAAACTGATCAGCGGCTCAGCAGGGAAGCAATTATGGCTGCGCTGGCACTGTGCAATAATCACCGCTCTAAGACCGCTGAATATCTGGGCGTATCCCGGCGCTACCTGCAATACAAAATCAAAGAATACCATATCCAGTCGCGTTGCCATTACGATGGCGGAACAGCTTGGGTGGATGTGAATTCTATGAAGCAGGAGACGGAAACATAAGGCGTGAAAGGAAAGATGGTAAACGAAACAAAGATTGCGGTTGTAGGAGCGGGCACGATGGGGCCAGGAATCGCACAAACCTATGCGGCGTCCGGATATGAGGTGTGGCTTTATTCCCGCACTGAAAAGACTCTTAAGCGGGCCAAAGATATCATTTTCTCTAGTTTGCAGTTTCTTGAAAACGAGGGAAGAATCGAGAATGGGAAGGCTGCCGCGGAGCGGGTTCACTACACCACAGATCTTGCGTGTGCAGTGCAGGACGCGTGGTATGTCGTGGAAAGCATCTCAGAACGGCCGGACGATAAACAGAAATTATACGAAAAACTGGATGGCATGCTTTCGAAAGATACGATCATCTCAAGCAATACATCCTATATGGATATATTTGAACTGATGCCGCCTGTGCGTCAGCCGCATGCTGTGATTGTGCACTGGATTGCACCGCCGCAGCTTTTGCCCTTGGTCGAAGCCGTTCGAGGCCCGCAAACCACGCAGGAAGTCATGAATGCCATGACGCAGCTTCACAGAACCTGTCAAAAATTCCGATTCGAATAGAACGCTACATACCTGGATTTATCATCAATCGTCTGCAGAGTGCCATGACGAGAGAAGTTGTTTATCTGATTGAAAATGGATATTGTACTAAAGAGGATGTCGATCTCGCGGTAAAAACCAGTCTTATGCCCCGGGGAATGCTCCTGGGCGTGATACAACGGATGGACTTTGACGGGCTGGATGTTGCGGCAGATGGACTCGAGAATAAACAATATATTCCGGCGCCAGCCCCTGATCACCCCGGTCTGATTTTTATCCCTTGTGAAAGAGGCGATTTAGGCGTGAAAACCGGAAGAGGAATCTATGATTATACGCACCAATCCTATGCGGAAGTCATACGGCACCGCGATCAACAACTGCTGCAAAGTGTACGCTTGGCAGAGAACTTTCTCAAAGACCCCCTGCATAGG
>Ga0129317_1000972_pt1 | contig 24417 bp, 18 predicted proteins | sample Cm1ome_FD_94430 | JGI IMG/M metagenome (GOLD analysis project Ga0129317, IMG submission 94430) | Eastern black-and-white colobus group fecal microbial communities from Wisconsin, USA - Cm1105 metagenome | ecosystem: Host-associated > Mammals > Digestive system > Large intestine > Fecal | place... | reverse complement strand
ATGCCGATTACCTCATCCCGAAGCTCGGCCACGACCTGCGGGAGGTCGTTGAATGTAAGTTCGTTTGTCATACTTTTGAAAATTAAGTTGCGGCAAAGGAACTGAATGATATACCTGTGATACGGTGTATTGACGGTAATCGCCAGATAAACTCAGGATAATTGCACTATCAAGAAACAAGGGGTAAAAACAGGAGAGAAGAGTAATAAAATGGGATAAGAGAACGTGTTATATGGCAACCAATAAGCAATAGAAGGGCGTTATGGCATAAAAAGGGAATGGCATATAACAAAAAGGGAGACCCGCATCATATTGCAAAAATTAGAGTAAAATGGTTGTGGTTAAAAGTGGAAGATATAATTATCCGTGTGTACGGGTCTGTCGAGTTTGATATGTCCGTCATCAGGCGAGCTTGTCAGACTCCTTTCCAGTGAAATCACCTCAATGTCCGCAAGCTCGTTGGGGAACAGCCTTTTGATAAACTTAGCCTGCACTTTGCCGGAATATCCGTTCTCAAATCCGAGCCTCGCGGCGATGTTCCAAACGAAATGCTTGAAAGAGACTGTTTTCAGCTTGTCTCTGTTTTCATGGACAAATTTCAACTTGACAGGTTTGGGCTCATAATTCGGATTGTCACACCATGCTCGAATCTCGCTGCGGAGCAAATCGAGTTCTGTTTCCTCCATGAATGGTGACATCACCCTACCTACATAATCTATGATAGGATTGACTAGTTTTTGATGCTCCTCCTGCTTTTTGCGTTCAAACTCGGCACAGTGGGCTTTGTATTCTTCGGCAGTCATCGGTTGGACGGCGGCAGTCGGAGATACAACCGACTTGACAACAGTATTATCCGATGAGAGAGCTGCCTCTGTTTTCACCTCCTCAGACTCTACTCCCGTAGGTTCTGCTCTTGACAGCCAAATCCTCATCAAATCAACAGGCAGGTACTGGAACAATACCAGATACAACAGCCATAACAGGACATTGCATCCAAAGAAGGAAACGGTGTTTACAAACGTATTCCCTCCGAAGTCATTACCGACTTTGCAGGACAGGATGAGCGACACGGCAAGGATGGCTGTGCCGGGAAGACCATAGAAAAGGCAGGTCTCTTTGCTGATAATCGTACTTAAATTTCTCATGTGTTATATTTGTTTTATTGTTCGATATTACGTCTTGTTGACGGTTATTTACAGCAAAGTTACTATGGCGGTTTAGGTATATGCGGAAATAGGTGCAGGCAAATGCAGTTATTTATGACAATTTAATATTGGAGTATGATTTCATACTCAGAATCATACTCCAATCATTGAAAATGTGTGCTTTAGACTCTAATAAGTTATTATTCCGATTTGCGTTTTAATGTGATTCGGTTTGCCGCCTCCTTCTTCCTGCTGTCAACGCTGTCAAGATACTGCTGCGTGGTGGTGAGGTTCTTATGACCGACAAGTTCCTGTACGGTTCTGGAGTCCGTTCCGGATTCCAGTTGTAGGGTACAATATGTATGACGACTTGAATGGTAGGTGATATTTTTTGTGATTCCTGCCGCCTTTATCCATTGTTTGAGTGCTGTCTGTGTCATGTTATCCTTGAAACCGGGGAATACAAGCCCCTCTCTTGTGCCGCTGTCTATCAAAGCCAGTGCCTCGTCCCCGATGGGATTGTGGACAATCTGTTTTGTCTTCTGCATACGGGTGGTGATATAGAGAGTTCCGTCCGCTTCGGGCTGTATCATTTCCCATGAGAATGCCTTGACATCGCTCTTTCGCAGCCCTGTAAGGCAGGAGAAAAGGAAGGCGGTCTTTAGTATAGGAACCTCGCACGGAGTTTCTGCCAACCGTATGAGTTCTTCCGCTGACATCCCCACCTTGTCGGTCGGGATGGTTTCGGCACGTTCCAAATAGGGACATGGATTTTCCTTTATCTTCCTGTCACGGTGGGCTGCATGGAGCGTGCCAAGAAACGCAGACCAATAACTGGCTATGGTATTGGGATGTAGTTTGCGCTTTTGATGAATGACCTGATGCGTGGTGCGCAGGTATTCAAGGAACTTGTTGCATAGCTCCACTGTGATTTCGGCAAAGGTACATTTGCCGCCCGTGAACAGGTTGAAGTGCAGGAACGCCTGCTCATAGCGTGAGTTTTTCTTTCCGGCATACTTCTTAAAGTAATCAATGAAACTGCCGTTGAGTTTGTTACGGTCGAAGAACTCGTAACGCTCATTTACAATCTCCTCATAGCGGCGGCATCGCAGTGCTTCAGCTTTCTCTGACAGTCGTGCGTTGTAGTCCTTCTCACGCTTTGTCTTTGGATGTGCATAAATGTAGATACCAAGTGATTCATGGCGCAGCACCTTGTTGGTGGTCTCGTCACGGTAGCCGGGATAATAATCGAGGAAGTAGGACAGCATCTTGCCGCCCTTGATTTTCCGTGTGTAAAGGTTCACGGTCTTACAGATATTACTCATAGTCTTTTCTTGTTATTTATGAATGTTACTTGGTGGAGACTATCTCCACGGTGCAAAGGAACTGAATGATATGCCGTTTATGGCAGTTAATGATGATAATTGACAGATAATCGTATTATCAATGGAAAAGGAACGAATTTACAGTCCTTTTGCGGCTCTTTCCGCCATCGCACGTTCAACATCGGTACGTAAAAGCAGATTCCTCACACCCACTTTCTTCTTCTCTATGCCATGAACTTTGGTGATATGGTGGATGTTGGCTTTTGACAATCCGTATTTCTCCGACACTTCATCAACGGTGCAATAACGCTCGTCTTCCACTAAATCAATTTGTCGCAGTTCCGCAAGGTGTGTCTTTGAATAATAGGTGATGCCGTATTCCTTCTTGGTGGGAATGCTGTGGCGATAAGCATAGGCACGAATGGCGGTCGGCTTCATGCCAAACTCCTCGAACACTTCATCAGTTGTGAGCCATTCGGTAATAGTAGAGGTGTCAACGGTCAGTCCAAGACAGTCCTCCACATGGCTTTTGCTGTAATAGTTCTTTCCGGCAATACGACACATGGGTATCTGGTTGTGCTTGGCGGTGGTGTAAAGCCACATCTGCTTTACTTTATAAATAGACATCACCTCCTCGCCGGAAAGGTAAGTCAAAGGCTCGTCAGAAACGGGTGCGGTTTCCTGCTTCTTCTGACGCTGCTTAAGAATTGATGGTTTCGGTCGGTTGCCGAACACTACCTTATTATAAGGGTTGCCCTCCAGCATCCTCTCGATGTCGGCACGGCGGATGATAGCCATGCGGCTGCTGATGCGTGAGGCTTTCAGCTTGCCCTGTGACACGAGCTTATAAATGTACTGGCGCGAGCATCCCATGAGGATAGCCGCCTTGGAGAAGGTGAGGTACTCCTGCTGCCTCAGTCCTATAACAGGTTCTGCCGCCTTAAGGAAATCATCATTCCTTTTCTTTCTCTCTTTCTTGGCTTCGTCAGCGCAGCTAACAGAACAATACTTCTGCATTCCGCTGTTGGCGGTGAACTCCCTGCCGCAAAATGCGCATCTTCTTGTCTTCTTCATTCTTCCCTTATTTTAATGTTTTACACTCTTTTCTGTGTATTCCATCGGGGAGTGAACGGAAGTCAACTATTGTCGCCTGTTGTCAACCTGTTTAACCTTTGTGACGACTTTCGCATTTTGCCCAGCCTTTTGTCTCTGTCTGTGAACCGTTGTCAACCTTTGTCAACGGACTGCAATTTTATGGCAATAAAAAAGCCCCGTACATTCATCGCGATAGAAATACGTTACAAAATTATGCAGAAAATGTCGAAGCACCAAAAACTGACTGCGAAGTGTTAAAATTAGAATAATACTGATAATCAACGGTCTATTTGCAAGTGTTTCTCATTGTGTGCAGTTGGTTACACCCTTCTAAATACAGCCAGAGAAAACATTCATGCCTATAGCCGTAATACTGTTAGGAATAGTCACAGAGGTCAAGCCACTGCAGTCTCTGAATGCATCATCACCTATAGCTGCAACAGTATAAGTCTTGCCATTGTATGTGGTCGTTTCCGGGATTACAAGCTCAGAAGAAAGCTTATTCTTATTTACCCCTGTGATTGTTGCTGTCATGTTATTGTCATCATAGTCGAAATAAAATGTCGACATTTCTATGCCTTGTAAATTTAAGAAATACTTCCATGGTCCATCCGTCATATTATCGTATGTCTCATAAGCTTCCTCAGGCACATAAAGCGTTGCATTTTTATAGTTTTGTTCATCAAAAGAAGAACGGTCAGCACTTGGAGGAGTGGAATTTAGAATATAAACTTCTTTCAAATCTGTACAGCCGTCAAAAGCATAATTGCCTATAGATGTAACACTTTGGGGAATAGTCACTGAGGTCAAGCTACTACAGCCGTAGAACACTTTGATGCCTATAGCCGTGAGACTATTTGAAATGGTCACTGAGCGCAAGCCACTGCAGCCGGCAAAAGCAAGATTACCTATAAACTTGACACTGTTAGGAATAGTCACCTCAGTCAAGCCTCTACAAATATAGAAAGCACCGTCGCCTATAGATGTGACACTATTAGAAATAGCCACAGAGCGCAAGCCACTGCAGCCGGCAAATGCGTCGCCGCCAATATCCGTGACACTGTTAGGAATCGTTACCGATGTCAAGCCCGTGCAGTTTGAGAAAGCATGGTATCCTATAGACGTAATACCATCAGGAATGGTCACTGAAGTCAAGCCACTGCAGTCTTCAAATACATACGGTCCGATTTCTGTCACCTTACACATCAAATTCAATGTGACAATTTCTTTATGACCGCGTAGCGCATTGTCAGCAATCGTGTTGACAAAAAATTTCTTTTTACCGCAATTTACGTATTCTGGTATTGTAATATCAGCAGCAAGTTGATGTTGCTGAACATTCAATTTGGCCGTCTGATTCTCATATAAAGTATATTCAAGGCCGTCAATTATAACGGTTAACGGATAAAATGCATCATCATAAGAAGCAACAGCCCTAACAGTCACACCGTCTTCTTTATTAGTATATGACATGAATATAGGATTAGACTGGTATGTTTTTGAATGGATATGCAAACAACTTGCATACTTACTTCCTGATTTATTGACACCGCTCCATATAAAGGCATTATCTGTCCTCTCACTTATTTTGCCCTTTTCCAAAACGCCGGCAGCCGGGATAAATATAGAGCTGCCACTCGGGCCAACAACGTTGAAACCGGCAATACCATCAACAACAGTGTAAGTCCAACTACATTTAGTCCTGAGTTCTTCTAACTCGTCATAAGATGGCATTCTAAAATTTTTTTGCTGTGAATGACAAATGTCATATTCTGTCTCACGAATGTCGTTGATTGTAGGATATGTAGAATTGTAAAATTCACTGGCAGGTGCGCCCCATCCATACATAACACCATAATCTGTCGGGGATTCGGAACCGTAATTTCTGTCAGCCCATAAAACAGATAACCCTAAATCTATTAGTTTAGGTTGAGTGCCACTTGTATTTACTGACAGTACAGATGTCAGAGCTTTATTGCCGTGTATATTCTCAAAGTCTTCCGCCCCTGCCGTGAGGCAGAGGAGGAAGAAGACGGATAATGATAATATTTTTCTCATTGTTTTATTATTATTTTACAATCATTTATTCCCGTAAGAGCAGGAAAAGTTCTTTCATTGTATATTGTTATCTTACAACAACTTTTTGTGTGCTGCTGCCATTTTTAACAATATAAACACCTGGTTTTAAATGCATATTATGTTTATTTCCATTATAAACATTCATACCACTCATATCATATACAGATACATTATCATTTTCTGGTGTATCAACATTTTCAATCCCTGTTGAATTTTCTGGTTCTGCTATAGTAAATGTTCCTTTACCTATTAATTTATTTGCGGAGAATATATCAATTGCATCATATATCCAGTAATAATATGTACCTGGTTCATAGTTACGATTATACAGATTGATAGTATAACTGTCATTACCAGGTATATATGCGTTATATATATATTCAGGTATTTCTGGATGAACATCTGTATTATTTATACAAATAAATATCAAACCATTATATTCATCTGGACTTTCATTTTTAAAAGTAACATCAAACTTTTTTTCCCACTCAACATATGGCAAATTGTGTTGTTTATCCCAGTCATCAATAAATATTTCGTCATGTTTAATTGTTGCTGTAAGTTTTGGTTCATGTTCACTGGTTATAATCTCACCATTCTCAACCGTTACATATAGAGATGTATTTATAAACCGACTTATAGATGGTACCCAATTTACATTATCATTACTTTCAATAAGGCACAGTTTATATCTTACATTATCTTCATAATTAAATAAAATATTAAATCTCTTTTCTATAAACTCACCCTTAGGTAATGTATTGTAATCAATCTTCTCTGTATTATCACATATATTTTTAATGACGTTACCATCTTCATCAATTAAACCAATACCAATATATACATAGTCTTCCATAAAATAATTGTTGGCCATAGTTCTAACTGTACCTGATATTGTTTTTGTATTTGTATCTATATTTTTATCAGTAAACTGTACATATTTCAATGAATTTATACGTGGCTGATTATAAACATCTTCATCAACAACGTTATTTTCTGGTTGAAAACCTATAATCGCTCTAATATTAAAATTATATGATGACATTGTTTTATTAACCATATTAAGAAAACCAAGATCAAAATAACCATAATCAAAACAACCATATATATGATATAAACCATCTTTATAACCATCTATTACATAATCATTTAATATAGTTCCGACTTCATCTGATAATGAACAACTTTCACAATAAACTGGTCTGCCATGTGAGATCTCATTATATATAAGATTATCCCATTGTTCAATTGTATAACCGTCACGTGACACATATCTACAATCTTTATCAATTGCAAAATATTTTACTAATGTATCAATCTTAATAGCATCTCTATCTGTCTCTATAAAAGACATCCCTATTGGTATACCATAAGATCCACACTCTTCACTAAATTTAAATTTATGAGCACATTCTATATGATATGACAAATCAGATATTGCATAAAATCTTTTTATCTCTTCTTCTCTTGTTGTTGGAGTACTGTGCATTGTTTCCCAATCATATACAAAACCTTTTTTAATAGGATCAATAACAAAATTATATTTTGTTTCATAACCAACATTTATATCTTTTGTATTATATCCTGGTATATCTTCCTTCAACATATCGGGCCATCTGTAGTAATACATCATATTTAAAATCAATGCCATATTTGAATTCATACCTGTAGGAATTTCATATCCATTTTCAGCTACATACATTGGACTTCTCCAAAAATAAGCATCAGCTGCACATATTTTTTTATCCAAAAATGGTTCAATATTTTGTCTTCCTATAGATCTTGTTCTCTTAATTGTATTATTTGTATTACATATAGACAAAAGTTTCTTTATATTTTCATCATAGTTACCAGTTTCTGAATAACCGATAACTGCCGGATTATTTTCATTCTTTGAGATAATTGTATATCCCTTATCAAAACCATGTGAAAATACATAAAAACTATTATTCTCATGGGCTTTTACTTTTCCATTATCTTTTGAGAATACCAACTGCGGAACGGAATATTCAGTTCCAGCCTTAGCTTTTAAAAAGCCGTTTTTGAGTCTCAACTTTTGCGCTTCCTTGCGTGCCTGCTCTACACTTCGCGAAGCCACTGTCATGGTGACAGATGTAGCTATCAGCATTATAGCCAATGCAACAATTCTTTTTTGAAAATTCACATGTATCATACTTTCTTATTTTTTATTATTATTAATATTTTTGCATAGTAGTTAAGTTCTTTATTGGTGTATATACTTTTACTTTACAATCACTTTCTTCCCGTTTATTATGTTCAGTCCCTTTTTTGGAGCACTGAGCCTGCGGCCGTTGAGGTCATAATAAACATTTCGCTTGCCGTTTCCGTCAGCCTCAATACCTATTATTCCTGTCGGGTCAAATCCCTTTATATTCTGGAAATTCTTCCAGTATTCAGCATTCTTGTATGCTGTCAAAGCCTCTTGAGGCACATAGAGCGTTGCATCATTAAAGCTATTATATAAACATTTTAATCCTGCTATTTTTGGAGGAGCCAGACTTAAAGAATAAATAGTTTTCAAATGTGTTGAGCCATAAAACGCATATTCACCTATATACCCGACACTGTTGGGAAGTGTAATAGATGTTAAGCTGCTGCAGTCACAGAAAGCAGCGTCCATTATATCTCTAACACTGTTGGGAATGGTCACTGAGGTCAAGTCTGTGCAGCCTTTAAAAGCTTCGTAACCAATAGCCGTAACGGTATAAGGCTTGTCAAGGTGTGTGGTTGTTTCCGGGATTACGATACTTGACGAAAGTATGTCTTTTTTTACTCCTATGACAGTTGCAGTCATTTTTTTGTCATCATAGTCAAAAGATAATACTTTCGATTCAATACTTTGTATGTTCTGGAAATTCTTCCAGTACTCAGCATTCCTGTATGCTGTCAAGGCCTCTTGAGGCACATATAGCGTCGCATTCTGATATATGTTATTACTAAAAGGATCTTTGTCTGTATTTGCACTTGGAGGAGTGGGATTAAGGGAGTAAACCTCTGTCAAGTCTGTGCAACCATTGAACGTATAATCTCCAATGCTCGTCACAGCATTGGGTATTGTTACGCTTGTCAAGCCTGAGCAGTCTCTAAATGCCCACTTTCCAATACTCGTTACCGAGTTTGGTATTGTGATGCTTGTCAAGTTTGAGCAGCGATAGAACGCAAGGTCTCCAATACTCGTCACTGAGTTGCCTATTGTTACGCTTGTCAAGCCTGAGCAACCAGAGAACGCAGAATTTCCAATGCTTGTCACCGAATTAGGTATTGTTACGCTTGTCAAGCCTGAGCAACCAGAGAACGCAGAATTTCCAATGCTTGTCACCGAATTAGGTATTGTTACGCTTGTCAATCTTGTGCAATCACAGAACGCTAACATGCCAATGTTCGTTACCGAGTTTGGTATTGTGATGCTTGTCAAGCCTGAGCAACCAAAGAACGTCCAATCTCCAATGCTTGTCACTGAGTTAGGTATCGTGATGCCTGTCAAGCCCGAGCAATCCATGAACGCATTATCTCCAATACTCGTCACTGAGTTGGGTATCGTGATGTTTTTCAAGCCTGAGCAACCAGAGAACGCAGAATTTCCAATGCTCGTCACTGAGTTAGGTATTGTAACACTTGTTAAGCCTGGGCAGAAAGAGAACGCTTGAGTTCCAATACTCGTCACCGAGTTACCTATTGTAACGCTTTTCAAGCCAGAGCAACAATTGAACGCACAATCTTCTATGCTCTTCACTGAGTTAGGTATTGTGATGCTTGTCAAGCCTGAGCAACCAGAGAACGCATCTTTTCCAATGCAAGTCACTGAGTTGCCTATACTCACTTCTGTGAGCGTTGACTTGCTCCGAAAAGGAGATCTTGTATAAGAGCTTATATATAAAAAGGTTCTTCCTAAATACAGAGATTTCAACGGACTTTTTGAAAAATTATTTTCTCCAATTTCTAATATTTCATCTCCATCCTCAATAATTAGTTTTTCCAATGCCTCACAGTCTTTGAATGCATTATATCCAATACTTGTCACCGAGTTGCCTATTGTGACGCTTGTCAAGCCTGAGCAACTATTGAACGCCCAATTTCCAATGTTCTTCACGGAGTTGGGAATTGTGAGGCTTGTCAAGCCTGAGCAACCCTCGAACGCAGACTCTCCAATGCTCGTCACTGAATTGGGTATTGTGACGCTTGTCAAGCCCGAGCAGCCATAGTATATATAAGTTACTTATTATCAATTATTTGTAATTAATACGGTAGAAAAGTGAGTTGGGAGCTGCTTATGTGGTTAAGAAAAGTGACGATTTAACAATTTTAACTTTAATTTACGCGACAATGTGAATGATAAGATTACAAAATGAGGGAAAAAGAGACAAGGTAAGAGAGCTGCAGTCAAAAGAGAAAAATATAGATGTGGATGATTATTAGCTAAACAATGTGGTGCATTAACGAGGGGCTTGTATGGTTTCATTCGGACAACAAAGGGGTACGGTTGTAACGTATCCCTTTAGCCTATATGGACGTACAGACAACTTTACTTTAATACTTGTATATATAAGGGAGTAAAGTCAAGTGATACAAAGACGATGGGATGATGAGGTTGCTCTTTTCTTCTTTTACTGCAATGATTATCCGTTGCACATAGATGAATTTGGCACAAACTACCCATAGGGTATAAGGGAATGAACAACTTGACTTTATTACTAACATATATATGGAATAAAGTCAAGTCTATTGCGGTTTAGTGAATTAAATTCATCAGTTTGATAAATAATCATAAATATTAGATGTGATTCGCCCAATTTCAAATATAAATTTGTAATTTTGCACCAGACATCAAAGTATTGTAATTTATCAACAAATTAATAATATGGAATCGCAAAAGATAAACAGGCTAAAAGTTGTATTAGTAGAGAACGGCAAAACAGGCAAATGGTTAGCCGAACAAGTAGGAAAGAATGAGGCGACCGTTTCCCGATGGTGTTCCAACAAGATGCAGCCCTCCCTTGATATGCTTGTGAAAATTGCAAGTTTACTTAATGTTGACCCTCGCCACCTTATCAATGGCGGCAATAATGATTGATTATGGCAAAGAAAGCAACGAAGAAAAAAGAGGAGAACATCCTCAATCTTGAATCCATATTGTTTAACTGCCGCGATTATCTCCGTGGCAGTGCGTCGCTCAATGAGAAGCGCGATGTGATACTTACGCTTGTGTTCCTACGGTTTATCGGCGAGAAGTTTGATGATGCCCAAGCCGAGATGCGCCAGCTATGTATCAAGCGAGGAATTACTGACGAAGAAAAAATTGCGAGATTCCTCGATTCACCATCCCGTTATAAGAATATTGTGTATGTGCCGGAAGCGGCACGCTGGTCAATGCTAATCAATGTGCCGACTTCTGACCTTGTTGCGGCGCTTGATGATGCTTTACAGGCAATAGAAGACGGTGGAGACACGCTTAAAGGTTGTGTAAAACTCGGATTATTTACCGCTGTAAAGATTCAACCCAACGAACTCAAGAAGGTTGTTGACGAGGTAAACAAGATTTCTCATAAGGTATTTGGCGAGGAAAAGGATTTGATAGGCCGTGTCTATGAGTATTTCCTGAAGTCCTTTGCCGTAAATGCCACTAAAGAGGACGGCGAGTTTTACACTCCACACGATATTGTAGAACTTATTGCCGCCTTTATTGAGCCTTTCGACGGCACACTCTATGACCCCTGCTGTGGTTCCGGCGGTATGTTTATCCAATGTGCAAAATATGTAGAGGCTAAGCAAGGTGACATTACGGCTGTAAATGTTTTCGGTCAGGAGAAAGATGACGCCACTTTCCGCCTTGCCAAAATGAATTTGGCGATGCGTGGCATATCTCACCATTTGGGCGATGGTCCTATTTCAACTTTTGACAAGGATTGGCATGCCGGACTTGCCTTTGACTACATTATGGCAAATCCACCATTCAACCTTAAACATTGGTTTACCAAAGGCGTTACTCAGCAGGGAGTGAACTGGGCGGATTATGGAAATCCACCTGAGAGCAATGCCAATTATGCATGGATTCTCCATATACTTTCCAAACTCAAGGCAGACAAGGGTATTGCCGGCTTCCTGCTTGCCAATGGTGCGCTCGGCGACGACGATACCACTGGCATTCGTCAGAAACTCATTGAGAACGATAAGGTGGAGGCGATTATCATTTTACCTCATGAACTATTTTATACTACTGATTTATCTGTTACCTTATGGATACTGAATCATAACAAGAAAGGTGGATTACACCACGGTCGCAATCAGCGAAATCGCTCTGGCGAAATTCTTTTTATGGACTTACGTTCTTGGACGGAAACCCCAGTCAAAGGCGAGCAGAAAAAGAAAGTAGAACTAAAAGCCGACCAAGTGAAGCGAGCCACCGATATTTTCTTCCGCTGGCAAGCTGTTGGCACTGATGGCACGACTTTCGCTGAACCAGAATTTTACCGCTCGGTCGGTTTCGAAGAATTGAAAAAGAACAATTTTTCTCTCGTTCCAAGTCGCTATATTGAGTTCGTTGACCGCGATAATAATATCGATTTCGATACGGTTTTAACTCAATCCTCTCACCAGATTGGAAGCATTGTATCTAAACTCGAAGCAAACAACCAACTTTTTAGGGATGCATTTGCTTTGTTAGGTTATCCATTTTCTTCATCTGATGTTGAACTTGTTCAAATGGATTCATATCCTAAAGTGCGATTGGGAGACTATATCTGTGAGGATGATGAGAGAAATTCAGATTTAAAGATTAAACTGTCTCAAGGCATATCAAACCTTAAATTCTTTCAGGATCCGAAACAGGTTGCAGCCAATTCCAAAAGTGACAAAGTTGTGCGTCGAGGTCATTTTGCCTACAATCGTGCTACAACACGTAATGGTGAAAAGATTTCAATCGCATATCGTGATGGAGAGGATTGCACGGTCTCATCTGCATATGGTGTATTTCATATTATAGATACAACCAAACTTAATCCGTATTTCTTGATGATGTTCTTTAAGAGAGCGGAATTTGATCGTTATGCTCGTTGGCGTTCAGAAGGAAGTGCACATGAATTCTTTTCATTTGAAATGATGAGTGAGGTTCGTATTCCTCTACCTCCTATTCATATACAAGAAGCCATTGTTAATGTGTATAAAGGCTTGGAAGAAGCGCGTATAAGAAGCATTGAGCTCCAGAAAATGGTCGAGACTATTTGTCCTGCGCTTATTCAACGTGTTTCTCATTAATTCTTTATTGCGATGAAAGGAAAATTCTACGAAAGTGAATATGAAGAAGCCCTGATTGACCTGCTGCAAGACGAGGGCTGGCAATATACCAATGGAGGAAACATCCACCGCCAACTGCGTGAACCGTTACTGATTGAAGATACAAATGTCAATGATTTGCACGTGTACTTGCAGCATCGTTATCCCGACCTCACCGACAGTGATGTCAATGAAGTTGTCAACCATCTTCGCCACGTTCCCGGGCAAACGCACTTTGAGCGTCTGCGAAACACGTTTCAGCTTGTCCGTGACGGCTACCGCTATACCCGTCACGGTGACGGTGTGAACTTTGACATTCGTTTTATTGATTTCGATCATGCCGACCACAATATCTTCCGAGCGGTTAATCAGTTCGAGGTTGCCTACGGCATGAAAGATGATGTGCGCATCCCTGACGTGTTGCTCTTCGTCAATGGCATACCGCTCTGCATCTTTGAGTTGAAAAATCCCACAAAACTCGATGCCGACATAGCAGAGGCTTACAAACAGATACACATCCGTTACATGCGTGATATTCCTCATCTGTTGCGTTATTGTCCGCTGTCGTGCATCAGCGATGCCACTGACAACAACACACGACTTGGCACGACCTACACCCCATACGAACACTATTATGCGTGGAAGAAGGTAAACAACGAAGACCAGTCAGCGCAAAAGGGCATAGACCAAGTACGAACCATTGTCAAAGGCGTGTATGAGCCATCGAGGTTTCTGGAAATCCTGCGCGACTACGTCTATTTCCCTGACGAGAAGAGCGGCAAGGAGGAAGAAATCGTGTGCCGCTATCCACAGTTCTTTGCTACACGCATGATGAGAAATAGCATACGTCGCGCCTTTGAAGAACATACCTCGAAAGGTGGCACGTACTTTGGAGCCACAGGCTGCGGCAAGACCTACACCATGATGTTTATAGCACGGCAACTCGCGCTACGCTGCAAGGAACTTGGTTCGCCCACTGTCATTATGATTGTTGACCGTGACGACTTACAGACACAGGCGGGAAAACTCTTCTTGCGCTCACAAGACTTCCTACAACTTGGCACAGTCAAGGTTATTGCCGACCGTGAAGAATTGAAAACCGAACTTTCGCTTCGTGACAGCGGCGGTTTCTTTATCTGTACAATCCAGAAGTTCTGCGAGACAATAGGAGAGTTGAACACTCGTCGTAATATCATTTGTTTCTCTGACGAGGCTCATCGTACTCAAATCCGGTTGAGCAACAAAATAAAAGTTGTAGAACTAAAGGATATCGAAGCCAAAGTGGAACAGACTTCTGGTGGTACGCTCGCCGTAAGAATGATTGACAAGAGCAAAATAGGTGCTTTTGTAACCAAGCCCTACGCCGAACAACTCCGTACCGCATTTCCAAACGCCACATTTGTAGGATTTACGGGTACCCCTATTGCTGAAACCATACAGGTGTTCGGTGATATTGTAGATTTCTACACGATGCGGCAGGCTGTGGATGACGAAATTACCAAAGACATTAAGTACATTCCGCGCATTGCCAAAGTAACACTCGACTCCAAGAAAGTAAAGGAAATAGAGGACTATTATGCCAAATGCGCAGAGGAAGGTGCAACCGAATCAAATATAGCAGCAAGCAAAAAGGCAATGAGTGCTATGGAGCAGATATTGGGCGATGAAGAACGGCTTGAGCGCCTTGCGGCCGATATTATAGCACACTATACCGCTTCTTGTAACAACAAGCCCGGTGTGGTGCAAAAGGCAATGGTGGTATGCAGCAAGCGTGAAATAGGATATGCCCTGTTGCAGAAATTCCGTAAGCTCCAATCTGACTGGTTCAAGGAACGCAAAGCCCCGGAGGACTATGTGGTACCAGAAAAGGAGATGAAGGAGTTGGTGCCGATGCCGACCATAGCCATGGTTGCCACCCGTGGGAAAAATGATGTCAAGGACATGTATGACTACCTTGGCGACAAGAAGCGCACGAAGGCACTTGAAAATGCCTTCAAACAGGAATACTCAAACTTCCGTATCGTCATTGTCGTGGATATGTGGATTACAGGCTTCGATGTGCCGTGCCTTACCTATCTCTACAACGATAAACCGCTGCAAAAGCATACATTGGTGCAGACCGTCAGCCGTGTGAACCGTAAATATCCAGGCAAGGATTTCGGTTATATCATTGATTATATTGGCATTCGCAATAATATGATGGAGGCTATGAAGAAATATGGCGGTGAGACTTTCGGACCGAGTGAGGATGATGTGCAGCAGGCGTTAGGTGCACTGTTGGTAGAGCTTGAGCTTATCTACCAACTTTTTGTAGGATTCAATCTTAAGCCATTCATAGATAAGAACTCGAAGCCGCTTGACCGACTGGTGTGTCTTGGCAAAGCATCAGAGCATATCTTGACTTTGAGCAAGATGTATAATGTGGAGAAAGAAGGTAAGAAACCTAAAAAGGTAGATGCAAAGACATTCTTCCTGGCTCATGTCAAACGTCTGAAAACCGCATACGATATCTGTCAACCGTCAAACGTACTGAATCACGAGCAGTTGTCGTTATCTCAGTGTTATATGTGTGTTGCCACATATATCCGCAAAGCATCGGGTGAAAAGCACGATACAGAAAGTATGAACCGTGTTGTGCAACGCATGGTGGCGGAAGCATTGCAATGCAACAGTGTGGTAAGCATACTTGACACCGATGTGGAGGAAAGCATCTTCAGTCCCGGCTTTATAGAACAACTCAACGGAGTTAAGTTACCGGCTACTCGCCTTGAAGTGCTCGTTAAGATGTTGCGGAAAAGCATTGCTCAATATAAGAATACAAATAAGTTCGCTGCAGAAAAGTTTGAAGACCTGCTCAAAAAGACACTGGAAGAATATCATAACCGCCGTGCAGCACTTTCTTCGGTCGAGGCAACCCAGACGCAGAAAGACACGGTGGACGAAATTATCCGTAATGCCACACAACAAGCACTCGATATACTTGGCAAACTGGGCGAGGACAAAGACAGTTTCCGTAAACTTGGGCTTACATTTGAGGAAAAGGCTTTCTATGACATACTGATGCACATGCGCGATGTCCATAATTTTGAATACGGTACAGACCGCAAGATTGGTTCGTTGATAATCAACGACAAATGCAAGGCACTCGCCCAAAAAGTAAAAGAGTTGATTGACACTAAATCGTGTTTCGCTGATTGGCTGTCAAACGGCAATGTGCGTGCCGAACTCAATCAGGAACTATGGTTCTTGCTTGATGAAAACGGCTATCCGCCTGAATACAGTGATGACGTTTTTGATCAGATCCGTGACCAAGTGGGAAACTATAAGGAACATCAATCTACTCCACGGCTATATAGTGTTAATTCCGACTATTATTCATCTATGGTTGCAGAACCGTAATTCTGTTTGTAAGATAAACGGTTTAATAGGTTTCCTGTGTCATCATGGATGAAGAAATTTTAAAATACAGTTTATAGAGTATATAAAATGAACTATAATGTCAAAAAGAACAAAAATAAGTCGGCAAATCAATATGCCCAATAATATTGAAAAGGCCACAAAAACATGGCAACTGATACTTGCAGGCTGTTCTCTTGTTGGAACAGGTTTTGCCGCAGGCAATATATGTTGGTTATAATAACTCCAAAATAGAATATCAAGATAAAATAAATGAATATCGTGAACGAATTATTGTGATTGGTAAACAACACGAGAAAGAAATTCACGATTATAATCTTGAGATCTCTACATTAACAAATGAAATTAATGATTTAAAGCAACAGATTAGGCAACTAAAAGAAAAAGAAGATGAAAAAAATACTCAATAATCTGAAAAATCATATTGTCTACTACCTATTTATGGCGATATTGGTTGTGTTAGGGGCATACATGATTTATACTAATTATTCTTATTCTCGTCAGATTGAAGAGAATAATAAAATTATTGACCATTTGATGCTCCACACAACTTTAACGAAAGATCTGATAGAAGAGCATACAGACTCTACTGGAAGATATTTTGTAAAAAAATATCTTATTAACACAGAAACTAACAAGCCCGTAACTTATTCTGAGTTAGATACGTTATATCACATATACTATCAAAAAGCTAAAGTCTATGAAATCTTATTGTTACATGCAAAGAAGCTTTACCAATTTGATTTTAGCTATAAAGTAATTGGAGACACAATAGAAACATCTATATGGTCCAAAAGCCAAACAAAAATCATAAAGAAGACATTGTATGACGATTGACGATATAAAGAAACTGATAGCTTCTGATGAGTCACGAACTCTGGAACTGAAGAAAACTACTGGCGAGTTGAAAGACGGTATGCATTCGGCATGTGCTTTCCTAAATACCGAAGGCGGATGGTTGATTTTTGGTGTTGCTCCTAAATCGCTGAAAATAATCGGGCAAGAAGTTACTGATAACACACAACGGGAAATCGCTCAGGCTCTCGCAGGGCTTGATCCAGCGGTTGATGTCTATGTCAATTACGTTGATGTGCCTAATTACCCCGGCAATAAGGTCATTGCTATGCACTTTGACGGATGGGTATGGGGTGAACGACCACACACATTCCACGGTTGTCCTTATTACAAGGTTGAGAGTACGACCAAGGTTATGCCACATGAAATGTATGATGAGCGTATCCGTGCGCATCAACCTCAGGTATATTCGTGGGAAAGTCAACCTGCGGAGGGTGTTATCTTGGCTGACCTGAACGAAAAACATATCAAAGGTTGTATACGTCTTGGTGTAGAAGGCGGACGCATTCCGGCAAGTGCCATGAGTACCCCGATAGAAGAGGTCTTGGCCAAATGGAAATTGCAGAAAAACGGTGTGCCTACAAATGGTGCTGTAATGTTGTTCTCTGACAACATCGACGAGTTTCCACAGTTTCGATTGAGAATGGCTCGTTTTGTTGGTACTGACAAGAATGAGTTTGTCGACAACCAGCGTGCCGAGGGTGGATTCTTCGACCTTCTTGATGCCGGAATGGCTTTCTGTTTTAAGCACCTTAACCTTAGCGGAAAGATAACCAATTATAGCCTCCAGCGCGAGGAAAAACTTGAAGTGCCATACAAGGCATTGAGAGAGGCTCTTATAAATTCTCTTTGCCACCGTCAATGGGAGAAATACAACCTGACGAATAGCATCGCAATCTATGATGACCGCATAGAAATTGCGAATCCCGGCATATTCCCTCCGCAAATCACACCAGAGTCAATCAAAGAGCCGCATGAATCATATCCGTATAATCTGAAAATTGCCGAAGCTCTTTATAAATCAACATATCTGGAAAGTTGGGGCAGTGGAGCCAAACGTATCATGGATGCATGCCGTGAGCAAGGTATAGAAGAACCCATCTGGAGATGGGACGGCGGTTTTGTGATAGTTACATTCAAACGACCTAAGCATGACCCAAGTACGACCCAAGTAGGACTTAAGTATGTTCCCGCTACGGCTCAAGTTCAGCGACTGGTTGAATTGATGGGAGATGAATATATGGGTATGAAGGAAATCATGGAGCTGTTTGATTTGAAAAGTATCAAACGATTCAGAGAGAATTATATCCAACCCGCATTGGCTGAAGGTGCTATCGAACGTCTATATCCAGACCAAGCAAATCATCCAAAACAGAAATATCGTTTAACTGATTCTGCAAAAGAATGGCGAAAAAATATGTAAACCAATGAAAGAAAATACTAATGCTGTCTATACGATTAATAATACAATATTTGCAGATGATAATGCAGTATTGAAACTTATGTATATTCTGGAAACAGGGCATACAGAATTCTTTATGGCCTTATACGATGAAAAATACATATTCAAAGCAACAATCCATAGATTAGAAAATGGCAGGTATCAATTGAAATATTCAATTCCCGAATCATTTTCAGAGTCAATAGACATAGATGATTTCTTTAAGAAACCAGCAGTTTTAGCAATCCCTTCATCAGACACTAAAATTCCGAATTTTAATATCATAATTAATCAAAGTGATGTTGAAAGCGTTTCGATATCGATTAACGAAGATGGCCCTCGCAATGCAACCGTAACATTAAAGGCTTTTAGAGCGGATTTTGATGATAAGATCTGGAATAATTCCAAACAAACAGCGATTTTCAGGTTTAATCCTTCAGAGTTTAATCCATGTCACAAAGGAATTATTTATGATATAACGACAAATATTAATCAAACATGTACATTCAAGAATGCTGTTAAAATTGGAATTGGCTTAAAAACATATCTTTTTTATTACGAGGAAATTTCAGAAGAAATTGGATTTTTTATTATAAAAAGTCCCGATTTGATTTGTTATAATGAACTGGAAGAAGTTGTAGATGCAATTCGTTCAGCGTATGCCTTATTAACAGGCTATTTTATTGCAGAGAGTGTTTTTTATTTTAGCATGCAGCCTAAAAAGCGAGAAACTCTCACATTTAGGTACCAAAGTCTAAACCGTACAATTAATTCTAAAAAACCGATGTTGGATTATCATCGTTATCAAAATGTAAGTGATAATCGAATCTTAATGACATCTGATATTTTCGAAAAGTTCGTTCAACTTCTATATAAAAATACAGAACTTCGAAGAGCGTGTATCCTCATTACTCAGGCAGGAGCGGTTGATAATATTTCTAAAGGATGCCTTGCGTCGGTTTCACTTGAGACCATAACTACAGTGTTTAACATAGAAAAGTCGAATAAACATCGGGCAGGCAAACTTGTAGACGACAAAGCAATCGCTTCACAACTGCAATATGAACTACAAAAGACCGTAAAAAAATTTAAGGATAAACTTGATAAAGTTTTATGGAATAAATTATGGAATAAAATATGTAAGTTCAATGAGTTACCCAATGCAGACAAACTAACAAATCCATTTGTCAAATTAGATATAAATCTTTCAGCAGAAGAAGAATATTGTATTCAATGTAGGAATTTATATCTACATGGTAATATTCCACAGCCCAAAGAAAATGAATACAAGTATTTAACTCAAGATGAATTACAACTGCTAATTGCTAACAGACTATGTATGCTTTCTGCTATACTAATACTAAAGAAAGCCGGATACAATGGATATGTTGTTGACTGGGGAGCTACTGAAATTGTTTATAAAAGGGAAATTGCTGCAGGGCATGGCAATAAACATCTTTCATTTCAACTTAGAGATATGGCAGCACATAAGGACAATGAGAAGTGATATTGTACCCGACATTCTTTTTGATGTATTTGTATCACTATTTTCAGCTATTTTTGTGATGGCACAGTTAGCTGATTGACAGACGTAGCAATTATATTATTGATTTTATATTATTGATTGGAAGAAGAGTATGAGCAAATATCGAAGAACCATCGTAACACTTGACGACACACAGTCAAAGAGGGATTATATGCTATTTTGTGTGTTTGAAAAACTGTGGCCCGATATGGTGCTTCCGTCGCCACTTCATAGCCACCATTTGGGCAAGAACTTTAACAACGACGGCAAGTTTGACATTGGCGTTCACATTGATGAGATTGATCTCGATGCGAATGTGGAGGATGACCCTTTGCCATATGTTCGGTTGAAGAGTCCCGTGGAAATACTTTGGGGTGATCTGAGGCGCGATCCTGACCCGGGATGCAGCGGGTTTATGCTTAAAAAGGGAGATTATGATATTGATTCTGTGACGGAAATGCTCCCCCAATCTAAGTCTGTGCAGCAAACATGGGCTTGGTTTGACTTGCAACGCCGAATGTTTGTTTTCTTAGGAGAGCACAATATCAGGCTGAATAGAATTGGCGCCTTCACACAGAAGCATTTGGGTATGAATCTTGCCGAGCATCCTTTACACATTGGCTGCATCTATGTTGTTGAGTACAGCCCGATTAAAACCGTGCATATTGAAACAGTACCAATGATACCTGCGGTAAGATTGGAAATTGACTGGAGGTTTGGGGCTGTCAGGGAAGAAGTGAATGTGATAATTACCGAGAAGGTGACAGATAAGCAAAGCGTTCCTCACATCTTTTCACAGCAGGTAAAAAAGGAAGAAACATTTGCTCTTGTCGAGATGAATAATCGTCCAAGGCAAATTGACATTGACATAAAAAATAATTCCGGCAAAGTTTTATATTTTCTTCGGAGTGTGTCTTTTATCAGTTCGATTGTTATCGGATCCTCCCCGAATGCGAATGAATCCGAACAAAAAACGCCGGAAATGCTGGGTACCATTGGTCTGGAGCACTATCTTGGTCCGGCCATTTTGGAGAAGGAGGCTCAGAAAAAGCGGGCCGCTATGGAGTTCGTGTACTTCGATGGAGACCCAACCCAAAAGGATGAAAACAAAAAGGATGCCGCAGGCTATGTCAACAGAATGTTTGGCAAAGCGAAGAGTTGGTTAGCCATTGCAGACCCATATTTCTCCGTAGATCAGTTTCATGAATACATTGTTCCGCTAACAAGCGCTGAGATGTCGAAGATTGTCATCGTCAATTGCAAGGAGCAATTAGAGACTGTGGCACATCAGATGGGAAAACTATTCCAAGAACTTGAAAAGGAAATTGAAACGATCGTCCGCGACTTTAATGCGAACCATCCTTCTTGCAAACTTTCGGTATATTGCATTCAGGGACAGGGGCGGTTGCATGACCGCTTCATCCTAACGGAAAAAGAGGGTTGGCAGATAGGCTCATCACTGAGCGAGTTTGGAGCAAGGGCATGCTGTATAATCAAACTCTCTGACAGTGCCCACATGGAATTAAGTAAACTTATCAACGGATGGTGCTGTGAGCAAATATCCAATATAATCAACTAAATGACTAATCATGGAACGGAAAGATTTGTTTCTAAATAACAACCTATCTGCAATGTTGTCTCGTCTGCAAATGAGTGAATACGAGATGACCTCTGAGGAGCAGAAAGAACAGGCATTGCTGCAACAGCATGCCGAGGCAATCATACGCGAACCAGAAAAATCGATAAATGCGGAGGAGTTAATAAATCATAGTGTCAGGTTCTCTCATATTGATGCAAGTACGCTAAAACTGATTATCGAAGAAACGGATTCCGAGTTGCTGAAGATGCTACCTACGTTGGAGAATGCTGCATCCATGATTTTGCTGCCGCCCGAGATATTGATTGCAGGTCGGGAATTAATTGCCAGCGGTAATCATGCCGGATTGGTTGCCATTTTGAACGCCTTACGCTACGTGCCGTTGCAAATAGCCTTTTGCTATGACATAAGACATCATTGTGATTTTTGTCAGGTGCTGAAATCATTGGATTTGAACAAATTGAAATTTCCCCACTCTTTTCTTATGGCATTCTTCGACCGTTGGTTTGAATGGATTACACAGGTTGGCAACAATCTTTTGAGCTATGAGGATGTAAGGGGAAATTATGACAGGAATGAAAGAGCACAACCATTGAAGGAGGAGGGACTGGCAATCAAAGCAGAATGGGAAAGAGATTTGCCCACAATGATACATGAAATTGTGGCTGCGTTCTCTCCGTATCTCAGCGTAGAAATGCTGCTTGCACATGCAACCCAGAAGTATTTGCGGAATGACACGCTTTTCAATCCTTACAGTTCCAATTTTAATCTTTGCCTTGAATTGTTGTGGAACGAGTTGTCTTTGTCTGCCACGTTTGAGAATGTGGCAGACAAAGATTTGAATCTGAACATGATTATGTTGATGGCCAATAAGGCGGTGGCTAACGATGACCCGATATGGGGCCGAAAAGTTTTTGATAAATTGTTGTTTTGCCTGTTAAACAACAATTTCAGTGGCATGGAGAAGGACTCGCTGCTCGATGAGAAACGGCAAAGAGAGATTGCCGAGTTGATACTTCTAATCAATCCTTCACTCGATTTCAAGCAGGAAGTCAACCACGTTACCACACGTTTTCAAGGTTGGAACATTGACTATAAACAGGTGTATAATGAAGCAAGGAGAGAGGCTTATTTGATGTGTAGCCTTTTCAGAGTATTTGAAATCCGAAAATTCAATGATGGCACATTATTTACTCATTGGAAAATTTTGCTAGATATTTGCCTCTGGGAATATCAGCGCTGCGACAATGAATACATTCTGCATGATGAATTTAATGTTCCGTTCTGTGTTGCCGTTGAGATTGCCGAAAAACTTGGCGATAACAATTGCCGAGAATATCTGCACGATATTATCATCAACAATGTACTGAATATAGTTTCTTTGCTAAAACTATTCTCGGGATGCAATATTATACTTTCCGAGAGAACAGTAAAACGCTTAATTCAAAGAATAGAAGCGGAGTGGCCGTCAGCAGCAATGCTGATGAAAGTAAGGGGACAGAGTGCACTCAAATCAAGAATAGAGGCTTTCATTGAACAGATAAAATTACAGTCAACGTCGCGATAATCCGACCGGATTTATCATTTTCAAATTGCTATTACCAATGCCTTTGTCAAGATGGATAGGATTGATGCCGACGTACGAATCGACATTATCGTTGTTACCGAGACACCCGAAACCGACACCAAATCAACTATATATCGGAGGCTTTTTTATTCCGAGGCTGTGATGAATATGCAGAAAAGAAATAAAAGGTAATATTGCCAACAAATAGTTTTGGCTTCATTACCTTTCTTAGGAGAGAATTGAGTTTATTCCGCAAAGTCCGTTGGAAAATTTAGCGAATTTGAAGCTTCTTCACGTTGTTTCTCTGGCGGATGATATAAATGCATAGAGTGTTATTCTGTACCTCATTCTGAAATTAGCTCCCTTGTAAATTATAAAATTCCACAGTAAGTAAGACATCAATCACATTTTTCATTATAGCCGCCATGCGTTTGTTCATATTTGTTGTCATAGGCTTCAATATAATGTTCGTTTTGCAAAAAAACTATGGTCGGTTTTTAGAGAAAAATCATGAATTTTAAATTCCACTCATACAGAATGCATGGAATGAAAAGCATTGGATAAAACCCGAATTGGTTGAGCAACCAGAACTGATGCAGGTAAAATTGACTTTGTTTTTTGCGAATGACCCAATAACTGCCCCAATAAAACTGACCGAAAGACAGAGCATGATACTACAAAAAAATCGCGAAGATAAGACTCTAACCAAGGAAAGTTTATGTATAAAAACAGGACTATCTGATGCTACAGCCAAACGTGAGATTGCGTATCTGAAACGGATAGGTGTGCTGAAAAGAATTGGCAGTAAAAAGAATGGATATTGGGTGGTTGGTAAATGAAAAGAAATTAGAGTTGCTATAATAGCGAAGATTGCAAAATAGTGTTGTGATGTGAACATTTTCATGTTCCCCAGCTTGCTGCTTGTATGGACAACCTCCCGATGATTTGAAAGCGATCGGGGTATTAGGCTACCCGTTTTTATAAAACGTGTCATATAAGTATGTTTGCACTGCTGTTATAAATGAGCTGCGAGCAAGCTCGTTTATCTTTTTCCCTTATTTTAAAAAAGGGAAAAGAAGAT
>Ga0129317_1000970_pt1 | contig 24423 bp, 20 predicted proteins | sample Cm1ome_FD_94430 | JGI IMG/M metagenome (GOLD analysis project Ga0129317, IMG submission 94430) | Eastern black-and-white colobus group fecal microbial communities from Wisconsin, USA - Cm1105 metagenome | ecosystem: Host-associated > Mammals > Digestive system > Large intestine > Fecal | place... | reverse complement strand
GACATGGGAGTCCGCCGGTGCTTGGCGAGGTCCCTCACGAGCTTAGCACTGCTGCGCACTCCAAAGAGTGCAAACGGTCCCCGCAGCAATTCATTCCGGCCGGATTCCCCCTCCACGACCAACTTCCCACGGGGACGGAAGACTCAGCCAGCCCCCTCACCACACCGGACATGGTCCGTTCCGGACGCGTCCTCCCAACCTCAGTTAAATCTCCACTGAATCTTGCCTTCCGCCACCCCCTGCTGTATAATAATTACGATTTACAGCTTAAATCAGGAAAGGCAATGGTAGAAATCATCATGCAATATAATAATATCGTAACCGGAACATTTATAAAAAGACCCAACCGTTTTATTGCCCATGTACTGATAGACGGCAGGGAAACGGTCTGCCATGTGAAAAACACGGGACGGCTCAGAGAATTTCTTTTACCCGGCGCCTCCCTTTTACTGGAGTTTCATCCGGACGCTGCCTTACAGGGGCGAAAAACGGCTTACTCCGTTATCGGCGTTTATAAAGATAACGCCGGATTTGAACACAAACGGCTCCTGATCAATATGGATTCCCAGGCGCCGAACCAGGCGGCGGCCGAATGGCTGGCCGGCGGCAAACTCGCTTCCGCGGTAACAAATATTAAAAGGGAAATCACTTATCACGATTCACGATTTGACCTCGCTTTTTCAGAAGACGGCCATCCCGCCTTCATGGAGGTAAAAGGCGTCACACTGGAACAGGACGGAGCCGCCATGTTTCCTGACGCACCAACCGAACGCGGCGTTAAGCATATTATGGAATTAAGGGAAGCTGCTCTGGAGGGATACCGCGCATATATACTTTTCGTGATACAGATGAAAGGCATCCTTTCCTTCTCTCCCAACCGAAACACCCATCCAGAATTTGCCGACGCCCTGAAGCTTGCCTCAGAGTCGGGCGTACGTATTCTGGCCCGGGACTGTATTGTGACGGAACATACGATGAAAATTGATATGCCGGTGAACGTGATTTTATAATCTGTCCCCGGCTTTCCTGTTGCCAGGCACCCCAGCCCGTCTCAAGACATATCTAATAATAAACCTATCATTCTGTGATGTGAGACTATGTTATATCCCCTAAGTAAAATGAATATCGGACAGACCGCAGAGATTTGCTGGCTGTCAGACAATAAATCCATTACCGGAAGACTCCTTGACCTGGGTTTTGAACCCGGAACCCGTGTTACCTGTATCTTAAAAAAATGCGGGGATGAACTCTCCGCATTCCTCATTAAGGGCGCTGTTATCGCTCTTCGCCGCGAGGATGCCGATCTGGTATTTATCAAAGAAAATGAAACGGAAATGGAGGAATCCTGTTTATGAGTCAGCAAAAGCTCTTTACCATCGGACTTGCCGGAACCCCTAACGTGGGTAAAAGCACTATTTTCAATGCACTGACAAAAATGCATCAGCACACCGGAAACTGGTCGGGAAAAACCGTGGCCTGCTGCAGCGGCCAGTTCCATTATAAAGATGTTTCCTGTCTGATCGTCGATTTGCCCGGTACCTACTCTCTCAGAACACACTCGGAGGAAGAGGAAATCGCCAGAGAATATATTGTATCCGGAGAACCCGACCTGCTGTTAGTCGTCTGCGACGCTACCTGCCCGGAACGCGGCCTGCGCCTGTTAAAGCAAATCCGCGATTTGGAGGATTCGCTGCTTACACGCGTCATTCTCTGTGTTAACCTCTGTGATGAGGCGGCTAAAAAGGGAATTGAACTGAATTTCGATCTGCTTTCAGAGAAACTGAACATACCTGTGATTCCATGCACGGCCAGAAACCGCCATGGATTAGACAAATTAAAGGAAGAAATATATGGAGCCTGCCTCAGCGCGGCCTGTACGAGACAGGAGAGGCTAAATGATACGGAGATCATCAAAGAAGACTGCCGCTGTTCTTCCTCTTTTCAGATGTGCGGCTGCTGCCGGAAGCCGGATACGGGCGAAGCAGAAAACCAACCGGTATTTCCCGCTTCCTGCAGCGGATGTCCCTTCTGCTGCTCCGGCACAGACGGGCTGGAGCTTTATTCCTACTCAGGTTCCGGCCGTGAATCCCTGTCTTCCAAAGGCAGTGAACCGGACGCCTCCACAGACGGCTGTTCCGCCCCTGAAAAAGCTTCCCTGAAAACACTGATTCCCGATTTTTCTCCTGCCGCCCTTACCGCCCAGGCCGTCACCTACAGAAATCCGGCTTACCTGAAACGGCAGGAACGGATAGATCGTCTCATTACCGGCCGTTTTACCGGATCCCTGATTATGGTTGCCCTTTTGCTCGGCATCTTCTGGCTCACCATCACCGGAGCGAATTATCCGTCTTCCTTCCTGTGGGATCAGCTCTTCAGGCTGGAAACCTGGCTGGCTGCCGCCCTCACGGGGATCGGCGCTCCGGAATGGGTTGTCAGTTCCCTGATATACGGCGTTTTCAGGGTCGTTGCCTGGGTTGTATCCGTCATGCTTCCCCCCATGGCGATCTTCTTCCCGCTCTTTACACTGCTGGAAGATCTCGGATATCTTCCAAGGGCAGCATTCAATATGGATTGTGCCTTTAAAAAATGTAAGGCCTGCGGCAAGCAGTGCCTTACCATGTGCTTAGTCAACGCCGGAATCTAATAAATCACTTTCCATTTCCCGAACATTCCCTTTTTGAAATGTGAAAACCTCCGTCCGGCACTTTCATTTCCCATTTCAACAGCGCGCCTGTAATACTGCGCAGCTTTCTCCAAATCCTCCGGTGATTCGTTTTTGCGCTCATAGAGGTAGCCCAGCTCGTAAAAGGCATATCCGTCGCACTCTGTCTCTGCCGCCTTTTCAAACAATTCTCTGGCTCTCTCCTCATCAATATCACATCCATAGCCCTTCATATATAAAAAAGCCAGCTTGGAGTAAGACTGTAATGTTCCTGCCTTATGGCACTGGTCCAGCCAGGAAAAGGCTTTAACATAATCCGTATCTAATCCGTCCTCTCCCTGGAAATACAGGCATCCGAGTATCTCCATGCACTCCGCATTCCCCATTTCCGCGCCCTTCTCATACCAGGATACCGCCTGTTCTATGTCCGGTATACCGCCGATTCCGTCACGGCTCATATTCCCGAGTACAAGGCTTGCGCAGCCGTCCTTTTCCATATCGGCCGCTTCTTTAAACAGTTTTTCCGCCATCTGGAGATCCTGGATTTCAGACGCCCTCAGATACAGATGGGCAAGGGGCAGGGCCGTCTGCTTCTGTCCTGCCGCATAAGCACGGCTGTACCAGTAAAAAGCCTTCTCATCGTCACGTTCCACCACTTCATCCCTGTAGAAAATATTTCCCAGCTCTGCAAAGCTCTCCGGTTCCTCCGCCTTAGCCGCCTGTTCCAGAGCTTCGACAGCCTTTCCGATATCACGTTCCGTTCCCTGACCGTTCAGGTACATGCGCCCCAGATGCAGAAACGCCTTTAGGGCCCCCTGTTTGGCCGCTGCTTCAAAATATTCCCAGGCAGCCTCCATATTCCCGAGATTCAGATGGTGCAGCCCCATTCTGTATAGTCCCCAGGCATTTCCCAGCGCTGCACAGCGATCGGCCCACTTAAGGGCCATCTCTTCATTTTTCGGTACATACTGGCCGTTTAAGCAGCATTTTCCAACTTTCACCATAGCGGAAACGATCCCGCCTTTTGCCGCCTGTTCGTACCATTTATAGCAATTCTCGCGTTTCTGCTCCTCCGGCTGGAGCAAATCGAAGATTGCCTCCCACTCATAAGCCGCCGCGATCTGGAATGCGGAGAATGCGTCGCCCTCTTCAGCAGACTGAAGCACGGCCCGATAGCTCTCCTCCAGGGTGCAGGGTGAGGCTTTCTTAAGCTCTTCGTCAAACTGGCCTGCCCTTGCCGCCCCCAGCACACAGCGGACGCTTCCGCCCTCTATGCCTTTCTTGTAACATTCGTATGCTTTTTTATCACTGAAACCGACGGCGCCGTCTCCCCAGCTATAGCAGTTGCCAAGGAAAAACCAGCCTTCCGCATCCCCGGCGTGTGCCGCTTCTTCCAGGTATTCAATGCCCTGAGGGTACAATTCTTCATTGCACTGTTTCCATATCAGTTCCACGCCCTTTTCGCACAATCCTGTCATCAGTATTGCCATATGTATCAATTCCTCTTTCCGTACTTATCCGTCTTCACGCTCATGGCCCGGCTGTCTTTTCCTCATTCAAAGGCCTGATTCTACAGGCTTATCATACTATTTTTACCATGATGACACAACTGTTTTTCTTTAATTTTATCACTCTGTAATTGAAATTTAAGATTCCGGCATAAAATGTTCTGAACAGATTGAAAAGAGGTTCTTTATGTATCCATCTTTTTCTGACAAATCATTTCTGCCCGGAGCCATCTATCTGCGCCTTTCAAAGGACGATGAAGGCGCCAAAGAAAGCTTAAGTATTGCCAATCAGAGAAAAATGCTTCTCCGCTACGCCGCAGAACATGGTCTGACCGTAATACGGGAATATGTAGATGACGGCTACTCCGGCACTTCCTTCGACCGGCCCGGCTTTAAGAGGATGATCGAAGATATTGAAAAAAAGGAGATCGGACTGGTGCTGACAAAAGACCTGTCACGCCTGGGACGCGATTACATTAAAACAGGACAATATACGGAGCTGTTCTTTCCCTCCCGCGGAGTCAGGTTCATCGCTGTCGGGGACGGATATGATTCAGCGTTCTCAAGCACGGATTTAATCCCGTTCCGCAATGTGGTTAATGAAATGTATGCCCGTGATATTTCCCGTAAAATCAGGGCTTCCCTGCAGGTACGGATGGAAGAAGGCTCCTATATTGGTAATTTCGCCCCCTATGGATACCGAAAATGCGGAAAAGAGCGCCATCAGCTGACTCCCGATCCTGAGACCGCTCCTATTGTGCTCCGCCTTTTTCTTGATGCGTCCCGCGGGGTTCTGCCCTCAGCACTGGCCGCCGAATTAAATAATGAAAAGATTCCCTGTCCGTCTATCTACCGCTGCCTGAAGCATCCGGGCCTGAATCCGGACCGCTTCAGCCGCTCCGGCCAGTGGACTGCCAACACCATTATAAAGATACTTCATAACCCGGTTTATCTGGGTCATATGGTGCAGGGAAAAACAAAAAAGCTCTCATTTAAGAGTTCTGCGTCCCTGACCGTTCCGGAGCATGAGAGGATCCGGGTTCCCGACACCCATCCGCCGATTGTCACAGAACAATTGTTCCTGCAGTGTAAAGAACAGTTAAAAAGCCGAACCTGCCGGAAGCAGGAAGCTGACGGGGACGGGCATCAATGACCACTCATGGCTATGGGCTTCGGCTGTAACGCTGCCGGTGTTGTCGGCTGCCGGATTATCGACTCTCCCCGTGAAAGACTGATTGCCATCCTGACCAACTCCATGGTTCCATGTAACGGACGTTTCCCCACTCTCATCATGCTGATCACTCTGTTTTTTATGGGAATCGGGGCAAAGAGCGGCGGATTCCGGGCATCCTTAGTCACAGCCGCTGTCCTTACCGGTTTTATTCTCCTCGGCGTTCTCGCCACGCTGCTGTCGTCCCTGCTTCTGTCCAAAACAATCCTGAAAGGCATGCCGTCCTCCTTCACGCTGGAGCTGCCGCCTTACAGGCGTCCGCAATTCGGTAAAGTCGTCGTACGCTCTATTTTCGACAGAACTCTGTTCGTCCTGGCCCGCGCTGTCTGCGTAGCTGCACCGGCCGGCCTCATCATCTGGCTGGCCGGCAACCTGTTTATCGACGGCCAGAGCCTTCTGTCCCATCTGTCCTCCTTCCTCGATCCCTTCGGCCGCTTTATGGGGATGGACGGAATGATTATGGTGGGCTTTATTCTGGGGTTCCCTGCGAACGAGATTGTAATTCCCATTATTTTAATGGGCTACCTGCAGACGGGATGTCTGGTTGAAATGTCGGATCCCTCTGCTCTGATGGGCCTCTTCGCCGCACAGGGATGGACGATTAAAACAGCGGTATGTATGGCTGTCTTTTCACTTTTTCACTGGCCCTGTTCTACCACCTGCCTCACAGTAAAAAAGGAAACAGGAAGTATCCGCTGGACCGTAGTGGCATTTCTGCTTCCCACGGTCATTGGAATCATTCTCTGTTCCCTGATTAATCTTATATTCTGATTTGTCAGAACTTCCGGCCTCCGCCGCCGTGCATCCTTCCACTGCTGCTCCTGTGAAGGGTTGTACGGCCGGCAAAGCTTCCCGGGCCCCGGCCGCCCGGGCCGGAGCCTCCCGTATTTCTTGGTATCCTTCTCTGGGTAACCATCTTATTTATAAACATGTCATTGACCACATCATACTTGAAATCACTGCTTCCCCTGTATGAAAAATGGTAATTCAGAGACTGTCTCCGCTCTTTTTTCATCTTATACTGGTTTATTACGCCGATACACGGCATAACCGCCGCAGCCGCCGCTATGGCAGCGGCAAAAAGTATTTCATACCATTCAAGGGACGGCCTGTAGTCTTTCCTGATATAGTCATACTGACCGGCGGGAACGCCGTCGTCCATGTAAGAGGCAATACGGTCCACCGCCACGGCCGCGCACCCGGCATAATCCGCTTCCGATGCATAACCGTAAGCGCTGTCTAATACAGCCTCGATCCGCTCATCCGTCAGATAATCTGCCATATCTCCTAGAGTGGAGATATAAAGCTCCCGGCTGCCCATATCAATGACGATCAGGGCGCCACTGTGGCTGCTTCCCTCTCCCATTCCCTGCTGATCATAGAAATCATCTGCAAAGCTTTCCACTGTTTTCCGGCCCGTACTCTCTGTCGTGAGGACGCCCAGATCCATCTGCCATTCCTCCCGGAAGGAAGACAGCTTCTGTTCCAGCTCTTCTTTTTCACTTGCGTCAAAGAGCTTGGCATTGTCAAAGACACGCTGCTCTCCTGCAATGACTGCCCACGGCATTGCCATACACAGCAGTACCGACAGAAGAACCGTCAGGAACCCGAGACGGAGGACTTTGGCAAAACTGTTTTTTCGGACGGCTGTTCTCATATCAGATACCCTCCTATCAGCAGCATAATCAGAACCGGAAAGAAGACAAGAGCAAACAGCCCGGCCAGCCTTCCGTAATCCACAGGAAGCACGCCGCAGATTTTGCCGCTCTGGCCGTTCATTGCAAAGTAATACATCTTGTCTTCCTTTTTATCCTTGTAGGTCAGGACCCAGACCGGAAGGAGGGTATAGCCCCACTCCGGCGATGTGATTTTCTCTTCATGGTTTTTTACATTGATACTGTCATAGCCGGAAATACTGTTTTTCAGGGAAGCAACCGCATAATCGCGGATTTCCGTCTCAATTTCTTCTGTAAATTCTTCCTTCTCCATGTCCCGGCGTTCAGCCTTGAAGCCGGACAGATAACCGGCCTGAAAGGGCTTCAGCTTCTCCATATCGAATGGAAGAACATTCTCCGACAACCTGCGATCCGCCTTTTTCAGGGCATTTCTGGATACATTTCTGACTTCCATCAGCCCTTTCCGCTCAACCTGATACCTGCTGGTTTCCAGGAATTCCATGCTCCCTGTTCTTGTCGTTCTGCGGCGGACACCCTCGGCATCAATCCGGCCGTCCACCTTACAGCTGTATAACCAGTAGGGATAATAAATTCCCTCCATCATCTCAATCTGCTTTGGAGAATAAAAATCTTTTGGAACATACTTTTTACGCCTGATCCAGCTTTTAAAGATTTCTTCCGCCTTATTTCGGTCCATCTCAAAAGGGACAACGTAATCCGGCCTGTAACGGCCCTCCAGCTTCCCTGAGATTACCACCGGATTATGGCAGTAATAACAGAACGTTGCGGCAGTCGTCTCCTCAGTGACAATCTCCGCTCCGCAGCTGGGACATTGGTAAAGAACCATTGCCGCTTCGCTCTCCGGCTGTCCGGCTGATGCTTCCGTCGGTTCTTCCGGCGGCCGCTCCAGTTCTCCTTCTGTAAATTCAGACAGACAGTACTCACACTTGAATTTCTGCGACTTCGGATCAAATACCAGACCGCCGTCACAGTTGGGACACTTATATGTAATTGTATTCATTTCTGGCTTCACCTGCGCTTCGATTCATTATCCACTGATACCGGTTTTACGGCCTGGGTTTTCCACATTCTGAACAGAACTTTCCCTTATTTATGCTGCCGCAGCTGCAGGTCCACTCTGCTGCCGGCCTGGGTGAACCGCATTCGGAACAAAATTTACCTGTATTGACCGTCCCACAGCCACAGGTCCAGACGGAAGGCTGAGCAGGAGATGACGGCATACCGGACGGCTGTGCCGTTCCCGGCTGCCGGTCCATACCAGGCTGAAAAGGAGCCGCCTGATTCATTCCCTGATTCATCTGCATCTGCTGCATGTTGGCGGCAGATGCGGCTCCCATGAAACCGCCGCCTGCATTCATCCCGACTCCCATGCCCATAAAGCCTGCCATCGAGCCGTTTGCATTGGAACCGGCCGCTTCCATCCCCCGGGCCACCGAGCCCTGGACATATCCTTCCCGGACAGCCGGATCTCCCAGCATCGCCCCCTGGTTTCTCATATTAATAAGCTTCTGTGATTCTTCGTCGTAGGAAATGCTTGCAATCCCCACCGCCTGAATTTCCATTCCTCTCATCTGATTCCAGTCGCAGTCCAGCGTGGTAGCCATATACTGCCCCAGTTCACGGCTCTTCGAACTTACAAATGAAATTCTCGTGCCGTCAGCCGACATCTGGTTAATCGAAGATTGGAGCGCCGATAAAAATTCCGCCAGATACTGCTCATTGATAACGTCTATTTCAACGTGATCCTCATTCTTTGGAATCACCTCGGAATAGAACTTAAGCGGTTCCGTAACCTTGATTGAATAGGTTCCATGCGCCCTCAGAAACAGCTCGGCATTATAGAAATTATCAAAGTAATTGATTGGCGTTCTTGTGCCGAAACGGATTCCTTTGATTTCCTGCAGATTGATAAAAAATACCATCTGTTTTGACGGTGTCTGGCCACCAAACCGGATTCTGCCGAAGGTCTCCTTCAGTGCTTCCCCGAAATTGCCGTTAAACAGCGACGGCATGGAGGAATTATCCACCTTATAGTACCCTTCCTCCGCAGTATAATCCACAACCTTGCCGCCATCCACCAGCATCATAAACTGATTTGGATACACGTGAATCACCGAACCATTTGACACCACATCGTCCAGTCCTTTTTTATTCTGCCCGTTTCTTATCTTTACGCCCTTCGTAAAGACCGTGCGGTCGCTCATATCCTCCGCCTCTATAACCTCCAGCCACTGATCTGCCAGGGATGTTCCCAATGCTTCTGCTGCCGCTCTGATAATTCCCATTCCGATTCCTCCTGTCCCAGCCGGTGCCTCCGGCGGGCACCGCTTCTGTCATGTTATTCGTAACAGTTCAGACAAATGAACTGTTACCGTTATTCCCTGTACTTTGATTTCAATAATGCAATTTCCCTTGCATATCCGTCGAGATCATTTGGCGTCTCCAGATAAAAAGGCAGTTCCCTGAGCGCCGGATGATTAATAATTCTGACCATGGCTTCAAGGCCGATATGCCCTTCCCCGATTTTCGCATGGCGGTCCTTATGCGCCCCCAGCGGGTTCATGCTGTCATTTAGATGAATCGCTCTCAGTCTGCCAAGTCCGATTACATCGTCGAAATGGTTCAGGACTCCATCCAAATCACCGACAATATCATATCCGCCGTCCCAAACATGGCAGGTATCAAGGCAGACGCCCATCTTATCCTTTAGCTCCACCCGGTCCAGTATTTCCCGAAGCTCCTCAAATTCCCTGCCCACTTCACTGCCCTTACCGGCCATTGTTTCCAACAGAACCGTGGTGCTCTGCTCCGGTTTCAAAATCAGGTTCAGCATCTCTGCAATATATTCGATCCCCTTCTCCGTTCCCTGCTTCACATGGCTGCCGGGATGAAAATTGTAACAGTTTCCGGGCGTATACTCCATTCTGTTTAAATCATCTTCCATCGTCTCTCTGGCAAACCGCCTGATGTTCTCATCCGCAGAACAGCCGTTCAGCGTATAGGGCGCATGGGCCAGTATCTTTTCGATTCCCTTTTCCGAGGCAAATGCAAGAAACTGCTCCGCATCGTCGGGATCTATCTTTTTAGCGCTTCCTCCTCTTGGATTTCTGGTAAAGAACTGAAATGTCCCCGCACCAATCTTTTCCGCTTCCTTTCCCATTGCCTGATATCCTTTAGAGGATGACAAATGGCATCCGATTCTTAACATGGCTGTCTCCTTTTTTCTCTTTCAAAACCTCTGAACTTCTCATGCTGGTGCGCTTTTTCCCTTTTTCCGTGGATTGGCGTAACCGCATAGATTGAAATCGCAATCAGAATAATCGCAAGGATCAGCTGGACAGACAGGCTCACAGCCGACCAGTGATCCATGATATAGTTGTCCGGCAGAGCGCCGAACCACTGTTCAAAGGGCTTACGTATATCTCCTGCGCCGGCCTGTCCGTTAATAACCGAATAGAACGTCAGAGCCGGGTTCAGCAGGAGAAGATAAATAAAACCTCCTGAACTTGCCTGCCTGGCGGCGGTGTTTAAGACCGAAACATAAGAATTGACCTCATTTGCATCCAGACGGTAAGTAAATACATTAATTGCATAAGTTCCGGCCACAAGCAGGACTATCGTGACATAAGTGCAGACAGTGGCAACCGTAGAACGCTTCAGCAGGGATGAATAAAACATGCCGATTCCCCCTGTAAACAGCGCTACGATTCCGTAGCACAAAAACAGTATCATCATATCTGCGATTGTAATTCCGCCATAAACAAACACCAGCGACTGTACCGGCAAAGCGGATATAGCGAGGATCAGCATCGTAGTGAGGGCCGACCAGAATTTACCCAGAATTATTTCTTTCGGCTTCATTGTGGTCGTCAGCATCAGCTCCAGTGTCTGCCTTTCCCGCTCGCCGCTGATACTGCTGGCCGTCAATGCCGGCATAATAAACATCAGCATTAAAAACTCGATGGACGAGACAAAGGTATACAGCTCCAAAAACCGCGAATACTGTATTTCCGCCGTTACCTTAACCTGCTCTACCACCGTAAACATATTAAACAGGGCAACTATCGCCAGTACACTGTTAAATATCAGTAATATCAGCGCCATACGGATACTGCGGCTGCTGACAGTCAGTTCTCTTTTATAAACCGGATTCATTTTCATGTTTCAGCACCGCCTTCTCTCCTTCATGACCGGTAATCTGCATAAACAGTGTTTCCAGACTACCCTTTTCTCTCATAAAACCGCTGATCATAACATCCGCATCTATCATCTGCTGAAGCAGCATCGCCTCGTCCTGCCGGTCACCGATGAATCCAACCTTAATCTCATCTTCTTTTACCGATATGGTCTGGACGCAGGGATGACTTTTTAATATGGCCAAGGCTTTCTCTTTATTGCTGAATATGGATATCAACAGCGGATTTGAGGAGTTCACCCTCTCAAAAATCTGGGACATGCTGCCCTGTAAAACCATACGTCCCTGCTCAATAATGCCGATGCTGGTACACAGTTCCGACAGCTCCGACAGCATATGGGAGCTTACCATCAGCGTTTTCCCCTGCTCCCTCAGTTCCTTCAGCATGGTCGTATATTCCACTCTGGTTCTTGGATCCAGGCCGGAAGCCGGCTCATCCAGAATCAGCAAATCAGGCTCATGAATCAGCGCCCTGGCCAGACAAAGTCTCTGCTTCATGCCCCTGGAAAGACCGTCCACGAAAAATTCAGCCTTATCCTCCAGCTTTACCTGCTCCAGCAAAAGACCGCACCGTTTCCTGGCCATCAGTCCCTCTATTCCATAGCATGATGCAAAAAACTCCATATATTCCGATACCTTCAGATTATCGTAGACTCCGAAGAAATCCGGGACATAGCCGATTTTTTCCCTCAGGGCTTTGTTATTCCTGACGGCATCGACGCCGTCAATCCTGACCTCCCCTTCGTCCGGAGCCAGAAGGCCTGCCACAATCTTCAGGGTAGTGGTCTTGCCCGCTCCGTTAGGTCCGACAAAACCAAACAGCTCTCCTTTCGGTATCTCCAGATCTAAGCCGTCAAGGGCCTGAAAATTGCCGTATTTTTTCCGTAAACCTCTGATTTCCAGCATTATTTTTCCCTCCCTGTGACGTAAAGCATCGGAAGCTGTCTGTCCCAGCCATATTCATTCGTACCTTCACTGACATACTTCACCGTCAGCGTATTGGCAGGAGACAGATAAGGTTTCAGTTCGTCAGCCGTATAGCTCTGCTTTTCCTCTATCAGGTCATTGCGGCCCGTATCATAATTATAGAAATACATCTTCCCGGTAAACAGATTCAGATACGGGTACCGCGGGTTATTAATAAATACCGGTGACAGGGGCATGAAGTCAACCTGCATGATTTCGAGGTCATTACCCAGGGAATATTCAATAATCGCAGGTTCCGCAGGCTCTCCCGTGTACATACTGTTATATCTCGCCTGATAATTTCCGGAAATCACCTTCGGATCCTGTTCCATGGCCGTCCGGTAAATGATTCCGTTCCTCTCCCTGACAAGCTCCACCTTTGATGTCACTATCGTAAGGCCTTCCGTAACAAAGTCGTCTTCTTCAAGAAATTCTTCCTTTTTCTCCGGATTGAAAGCTACAATCGTGGCTTCCGGCGTATATTCATTCAGATTTGAGTCGAGATAAAAGGACAGAAGCCGGCTGCGCTCCTGGGAACGCATATAATCTTCGTCGTCGATATCCGTCTTTTCATACTGATCCCCTCCGGTAACTCTCTGGGCCAGGGCGTACGTATAATTCAGCGGATAATTCAGAATCTCCAAATCGTCCAGTTTTACTTCCTGTCCGGGTTCCAAGTCTCCCAGAAGGACTGCACGGCCGTAGAGAAGCAAAACCGCATCCTCCAGCCTATGATCCAGCCGGTTCGTGAGTGTTCCCTCCAGTTTCCCGCCGTAGGATATCACTTTGCCGTCAATTCCCGGATTTTGCCTTTTATTCAGCTGCTTTTGAAGCATAAACAGCTTTGGCGTAAAGGCAACCGTATCGCGTATCTTAATCTCCGTTCTGTCCGGAAGATAACAGATGTTCGTTTTATAATCCTCCTCGCCTGTAAAGCGGGCGGCAGTAAATGAATCATAATAATACCCCTTCGTCACCGGCCGCACCGTATATTCCGGATTGAGCTTAACCGTATACGGTTTGTTATAGGGACTTCTGACGTTGATATAAGTATCTTCCTCCGCCTGGCTGCCGGACACGTCAAGTATTGTAGCATACGTAAAAAAGGGTTCCCTGAATCTCGTCTTCATTCCCATAATATAGATGATGCCGGTAAAAATCAGTGCACAGGCAGTTACGCCTCCCATATAATACCGGTGAATGGAGCGTTTCTTCAGATAAAGATAAATTCCCGGCCCGATCAGCATCAGGTAAACAAGAATTATAATCGTATAGAGAATAATATTCGGCAGTCTTCCCGCATCTCCGGTGTTAATCAGCCCCTGCACCGCGAAATAAAGGCTGGCAAATCCCGAATATTCCATCTGGGCCAGTTCATTTGTTTTCACTTCCCCCATGGCCATCGTATAGAATTTCTCCATGAAGGCGGGATGTGTCTCACAAAATCCCCGGATATCTTTCAGTTCAAAAGCAGCAACAACAATTCTGCCCTCTTTTCTGTGGACATAGGAAAGAAGCGGAAAAGCATCTCCCGGCATCAGGGTGGCCCCGTTTTTCAGGCCGATGTTCGCACAGACCATCTCCATAACGGCATCCTGAGGGGCATTCTGCGAATATTCCGCTCCCAGGTTGATTTCCTGCATAACAGCTTCCTCAAGCGGCGGTTCCAGAAGCTCGGATGCAAAACGTCCCATGGCCTCTTTGTACCTTGCTCCCCCTCCAATCAGCAGAGTTCCGCCATTGTCAACAAAACGGCTGACGGCCTGGTGCTGATTTTCGGAAAGCTGGTTTAAATCGTAATCCGAGACAAGAATCATATCAAACTGATCATAGCCGAGGGCATCCTCAGGAGCCGAATCCTTATCAAGAAAAACCTGCTTTATTTTAATGGAACCATAGTGGATTCCCACTTCGTCCATGAACTGAAGTTCTTCCGGTCTGTCACTGAATACGCCGACAAATGTTTCCGCAACATCTCCGCTGATGTTAAGCTTAAGCCGTTTTCGGATCACCTCACTGCCGCTTTCATCCGTAATGCTGACAAAAAGCTGATCTGTTTTAATTCCCAGAGGAAGATAGACGATTTTTTCATCCTGTCCCAGGGCAGCAAGGGAAACCGGATAGTCATACCGGTACACCTCCATGCTCGACTCCGTAGTCAATATTTCAAGCTTTCCGGTAAAATCCGATTCCCTGCGGTTCTCCATCTGAACCTTTATCTGTAGATAACGGTTGCCTTTCGCAGTATCATCAAATCCATAGGTAACCTCCATTCCGACAGAGGATTCCTTTCCCGCCTGGGCGGCAGCCAGGGTCCTGAGCGGATGCAGCAGAACTCCTGCCAGAATTATCAGTGCTAATAAGGCAAAAAAGAGGCCATACCCTCTTTTTCCCCGCGTTATATATTCCTTCATTTCTATTCTTCCTTTGCGTCCTTCGGCTCAGAGACACGCTCTACGCCGGCGTATCGAAGTTCTCTTTGTTTACGTCAAAGTTTGTCTTAAGCTTAACGGTAAATACCGTGCCGTTTAAATCGCTGGTCACCTGGATTGATCCGCCGTGCATATCCACAATATTCTTGGAAATAGCCAGTCCCAGCCCGGTACCGCCTGTATTTGTGGAACGCGACTGCTCTACCCGGTAAAATTTATTAAATATCAGCGGAAGTTCATCGGCCGGAATTACATATCCATAATTGGTGACCGAAACCGTCACCGTCGGTTCCGTAACCTGGATCTTTACCAGGACACGTTTTCCGTCAGCCCCGTATTTAATCGCATTATTGATTAGATTATCGAACAGGCGCGCCAGCAGATTCCCGTCTGCGGTGATGACTTTGCCCGGCACATTGCTCTGAAGTTCATAGGACAGGTTTTTATCCACGAAGCTCGGATAAAACTCTTCCAAAAGCTGGCTTAACAGCTTAACAACATCCACCTTCCCCACATGCATCGTCATCTTTCCGTAATTCATCTTGGTAAATCCGAACAAATCCTCAATCAGCTTCTCAAGACGTTTTGATTTTGCATATGCAATATCAATATATTTTTTCTGCATCTCCTGGGGGATCTGCACTTTACCGGAAAGCAGCTCCAGATACCCGATAATCGAAGTAAGAGGCGTTCTCAAATCATGCGCCACATTAGTAATAAGCTCATTCTTTGTCCGCTCCGCCTCCCTCTCTTTGTCCATCAGGCGCCGGATATCTTCCATCATCTTATTAAGGTTCACCGCCATTTGAGTAAACTCGTCATCACCAATCACTTCCACCGTAGTATTCAAATCGCCTTCCGATATGTTCTGAATGGCGGAAGATATCTTCCCTATGTAACGCAGAGCCTTTTCCAGCAGTGTCAGAAATGTGACGGTAAACACGGCGATCCCCAGGATCACATATATGAGTACCATCAGCGTATTGATTTCCGTCATCTGAAGAAGAAATGAATCTGCATATCTCGTCTCTTTCAGATAACTTACAATCATCGATACATTGGCAATGAGAAATACCTCTATCAGGCAGGTTATCACTGCACTGTAAAATATATTCGTAACGATTTTAGTGCGAAACCGTCTGCTCATATCATTACTTTTCAATTTTGTATCCTACCCCCCAAACGGTGGTAATGATCTTATTCTGTCTGGTGTCCTCTTTCATCTTTCCTCGAAGGCGCCGGATATGTACCATTACTGTGTTATTGGCCTCGTATACCTTCTCATTCCACACCTTCTCAAAAATTTCATCCGTGCTGAACACACGCCCGGGATTGGAAGCCAGAAGATAGAGGATATCAAATTCAATTGGCGTCAGTTTAATCTCTTCCCCGTACACTATAACCTTGTGGTTATCCTTGTTGATAATCAGTCCCTTGATGGAGATCTCATTCTTAGCCGAAGAGCTGACATTGCTCTGCGGGTTTAACTGAGTGTATCTGCGAAGCTGCGACTTCACTCTGGCCGTCAGTTCCAGAGGATTGAACGGCTTCACTACATAATCGTCGGCCCCCGTTCCCAGTCCCAGTATCTTATCAAGATCCGTGGAGCGGGCGCTCAGCATGATGATCGGAATATTATTCGTCTCCCTGATCTTCTTGCACATCTCAAGGCCGTCCATCCCGGGCATCATGATGTCCAGAAGGACGAGATGAATCGTCTCCTTCTCAAGAATGTCAAGTCCCGCCTGTGCGTTATCCGCCTTGTATACTTTATATCCGTCACTGACCAGATAGATTTCCACCAGTTCCGCAATCTCTTTTTCATCATCCACTACCAGGATGTTAATTTCTGACATAAAAAATCCTCCCTCATTAGTAATCTTTCTGTCATTTTCCCGCCTTTATCACTCTCAGGAAATCATACAGCTTTAGTTTACCATATGGAAAGGAATTTTGCTTTAAATTTATCTTACATTTTTGTCAGATGTTTCCTCAACTACGTGAGGACGCCGCCGCAGGCCAGCGGACGGGGTGGTGGGGTGTGTATATGAGTCTTCCGTCCCCGTCGGAAACCTGACCCGGGGAAGTAGGCGGAATCAATTGCGGAGGGGACATGGGAGTCCGCCGGTGCTTAGCGAGGTTCCTCACGAGCTTAGCACTGCCTCGTACTCCAAAGAGTGCAAACGGTCCCCGCAGCAATTCATTCCGGCCGGATTCCCCCCTCACGACAACCTCCAAACCGGGGACGGAAGACTCAGTCAGCCCCTCACCACACCGGACATGGTCCATTCCGGACGCGTCCTCCCAACCTCAGTTAAATCTCTACTGTTCCAATGGAATAAACACCCTGTTTTTCACCGGGTCCGTCATCTCTTCCCTTGCTTTGGCAGCCTGAAGCGCCTCCTCGCAGAAAACTTCCTGGGAAATAACCAGAGTTTTGCCTCTCTTATCCTTCTTTGCATAAGTTCCGTCAGGCTGTAAAAAATGGGCCTTCACATTGTCGTTTAACTGGACATCCAGGATATGGAGCAGGCGCTCTTTCAGCTTCTCATCCTCCACCGGAAAGAGAATTTCCACACGGCGGTCGAGATTCCGGGGCATCCAGTCCGCACTTCCCATGAACAGCTTCTGGTCTCCGCTGTTCTCAAAGAAGAAGATACGGCTGTGCTCAAGGAAATTACCGATAATCGAGCAGACCGTGATATTTTCGCTCAGCCCCGGAACACCTGCTTTCAGACAGCAGATTCCCCTGACAATCATATCAATCTTTACGCCCGCACAGGAGGCCTCGTAAAGATTGGCGATGATTTCTTTGTCGCAGAGGGAATTCATCTTTACGATAATTCTGGCCGGCTTGCCGTTTTTTGCGTTCCGCGTCTCCCTCTGAATCAGGCGCAGGAATTTGCCTCGCAGCCACAGCGGGGCGAGTGACAGCTTATTCCAGCCAAGAGGCTCTGAATAGCCGGAAAGCATATTGAATACGGCAGTTGCGTCCTCTCCTATCTGCGGATCGCAGGTGAAAAGGCCGCAGTCGGTGTAGAGCTTCGCCGTGGTATCATTGTAATTTCCTGTTCCCAGGTGAACGTAACGGCGGATTCCTTCCTCTTCCTTCCTGACAATCAAAGTGATTTTACTGTGGGTTTTAAGTCCCAGCAGGCCGTAAATAACGTGGCAGCCCGCTTTTTCCAGCATTTTCGCCCATATAATATTGTTTTCCTCATCGAACCTGGCTTTCAGCTCCACAAGCACGGAAACCTGTTTTCCGTTATCCGCAGCCTCCGCGAGCGCCGCAATAATCGGGGAATTTCCGCTGACTCGGTATAATGTCTGCTTGATGGCCAGAACATCCGGGTCTTTTGCCGCTTTCTTGATAAAGTCTACCACAGGCTCAAATGTTTCGAACGGATGTGTTAAAAGGATATCTCCTTTTCTGATATTTGTAAAAATGTCATCGTCATTCATCAGGGCCGGCACCGGCTGCGGCGTATAACCGGGCGCCTTGAGCGCGTCAAAGCCGGGAAGTCCGTAAACCTTCATCAGAACCGTCAAATCCAGAGGGCCGCTGATTTCATAAATTTCATCATTTGTCACTTCCAGCTCATTTTTCAGGATGTCAAGCAGGCGCTTATCCGCTTTCTCTTCAATATCCAGTCGGATTGCCTCGCCCCACTGGCGTTTTTTAAGCTGCTTTTCAATCTCCTTGAGCAAATCTTCCGCCTCGTCCTCGTCAATGCTCAGATCGGCATTTCTCATGACGCGGAAGGGGTGGGAACAGATGATATCGTAATTCAGGAACAGCTTGTCGATATTTCTCTCGATAACCTCTTCCAGATAAATGATTGTCGTTTTCGTCTCATTCTGCTCCTGGCTCTCGTCCTTCCCGTTCTTCTCCCCATTCGGTATGACAACGACTCTGGGAAGTCCGGTCGGCACACGGACCATGGCAAAATCCAGCTCGCCGTCGCCCTTTTTCTTTCTCACCAGAGCGGCAATGTTTAGGGATTTATTGCGAATCAGCGGAAAGGGTCTGGACGAATCCACCGCCATCGGGGTCAGCACCGGATAAACCACTTCTTCGAAGTATTTATCCACATAAATCGCTTCTCTCCTGGTAAGATTTTCATGGCTGGTTATAATCTTAAGACCATTCTGTTTGAGAGCAGGCAGTAGTCCCCTGTTATATGTCCTGTACTGATCTGCCACCAGTTCATGCGTCTTCACTCCGATAGCCTCAAGCTGTTTTGACGCCGTCATTCCGGCTATATCTGGCTTTGTATATCCGGCATGGATCATATCCTTCAGTGAAGCCACGCGCACCATGAAAAATTCATCCAGGTTGGATGCCGTAATGCTTAAGAATTTCAACCGGTCAAACAGAGGCGTCGTCTTGTCTCTGGCTTCTCCCAGAACACGGTAGTTGAATTCCAGCCAGCTCAATTCTCGGTTAACATAATTATCAGGACTCAAATATTTGGATGATATCTCTGCCATCGTTTAGATCCCCCTTTTCTGTCTGAGTACCGGACGGATACCGAAGATTTCCTCAAAGAAATCTGCCTTCTGCTCAAAGGAAAAACGTTCCAGTACAATACTGTCCGTATAGCCGGTCGTTACAACCAGGCTTCCTTCCCTGACCGCCACCTTAAAATCTGACAGTTTTTGTTTATGTCCCCTGTCCATGGAGTTGGCCAGACGCAGGATAGCGGTCAGCTTGGCAATGAGGATGGTCAGTTCCCGTCTGGATATATTCATGCCCCCATGGCGGGAGAAATCAGATTCCAGAATCACTCCGTCGTAGGCAAATTCCTGAATATTATACCGCACGACATTGGCTACAATCTCCCGCTCCAGGTGGGACAGGCCGATAATCTCCGTAGCCATGATAATCTGATAGGCATTTTCCGTACTCTTTGTAATGCTGACAAATTTCCCGCAGGCATGCAGGATGGCGGCTATCTGCAGCAGCAGCCTCTCCCGGTTGCTCAGGCCGTGGTATTTCCTGGTTGCGTTAAACAGGGCCACCGCCGTCCGTTCCACCTCCTGGGTATGTGCGGCGTAGCATTTATACCTCTTGGCCATATTGCGGGCTGACGACAGGATATCGCCTTCAAAATCATGATGGAACTTAATCAGCCGGCTCTCCTCCGCGTATTCCGCGGCAATGCCGTCGCAGAGCCGGATTCCCGGAATCCAGACGGATTCCGCTCCCAGCATATCCAGAACCTTCTTGTAAATAATAGCTCCCGGTATCAGAAGAGCCGCATAATCATGCTCAATCTCATAATAGTCTTCAATTTCGTCCACAGACATGGAGGTCAGCTTTTTACAAAACGCCTTAAACTGCTCGGCTGTAAACCGATCCCTGTTTGCCTCCTTCATCCCCTTTTTGACCATATAGATGATACTCTCACCGGTGGCAATCAGGTTCTTAATCTGCCTGTCCTTCAGATACATCTTCTTAAATGTATAAAGCTCGTTATCCACCAGTTCGTCAATCACCTCCGGTATCATGTGGTAATTGACCTTCCAGTGCGCCGCCATCTCACTGAGTCGAAGGACTCCCAGAATCAGGTTCTGGGTTGATACCAGGGTATCTTTGTCAAACAGGGATATCTGGGAGCTGCCAAATCCCACATCCACAATTGCCGTTCCCGTCTGTACGGTTTTCTGAAACTCCGCATCTTTGGAGGCAACCGCCTTGTATGTCATAAACCTCAGTTCCGAATTATTAATCGGGATTACCCGCACGCCGGTCCGTACCAGAATCTGATCCAGAACAATCTGGCTGTTTCTGGCCTCCCTCAGGGCGCTGCTGGCATAGGCCCTGTAATCCTGAACCCTGTAGGTTTTCATAACCTCCATAAACTCCCTGAGGACCTGGCACATTTCGTCCACCAGCACATATGTGATCTTTCCGTCATTGTAGGTATCTTTTCCCAAAGCCAGGACATGGCGCAGGTGATCAATTTCCCTGATGCCGTACTTACCGGAAATCTCGTATATTCCCAGTTCCAGCTCAAATGATCCTACGTCAATTGCAGCAAATGTTTTAATGGCCATACTTTCACTCCTCCAGCTTTAATTTACCCAGCAAATGAGTGATAAACTGGGCGGCCGTCCTTCCTGACAATCCTCCGTGGCTTAACTCCCATTTATTTGCCTCCAGATACAATTCTTCCTCCGGTATCTCCACGTGATATTTATCCGCCAGAACCTTGACAATCTTCTGAAATTCCTTCTTATCGGGAGAACCGTAATATATTGTCACGCCAAACCGCGCTACAAGAGACAGCTTCTCCTGAACCGTATCGTTAACATGCAGCTCGTCGTCCAGCTCCCTCTTGTCGCTGAATTTCTCCCGGATCAGATGACGGCGGTTAGATGTCGCATAAATCAGGACATTCTGCGGCTTAATCCCCAATCCCCCTTCAATAATTGCTTTCAGATACTTATACTCTATCTCGTATTCCTCAAAGGAAAGATCGTCCATATAAATAATAAATTTATAATTTCTGTCCTTAATCTGCTCCAGGACATCGGAAAGACTTCTGAACTGATGCTTATATACCTCTATCATCCGCAATCCTCTGTCATAATATTTATTCAGGATTGCCTTTATGCTGGAAGATTTTCCCGTTCCGCTGTCACCAAACAAAAGAACGTTGTTGGCAGCCTGTCCCTCTATGAATGCCTCGGTATTCTCAATCAGCTTTGCCTTCTGCATCTCATAGCCCACGAGATCTTCCAGGCCGATATGCTCTACCCTGGTAATCGGTTCAATTACCGCCTTGCCGCTGTTTTCATTCATATTAATGTGAAACGCTTTATTCAGGCCGAATTTACCGACCCCGAATTCCCGATAGAATTCCGTCACCGTATCCTGGAACGCCGTATCATCTTCCGTGCGCTCCAGCGCCGCCGCCAGCTCCACAATCCGGTTGCGGATTCTCCGGTTGAAGACCCTGCTCTCCTCCGAGGTACTCTCGTAATTCTTCATCAGCTCCCAGATTCCGCCGGATTCTTCATCCAGAACAGCGATATCGCTGGAAAACAGTTTTCTCATGAGACGGAAATCATGGGCCGCCAGCACATTAAGCGTGCCTCCCACAGGGCCTTTAATCTCACATGACGTGCTGTAGGCATTCTCATGGTTAGCCATACAGAATGCTAAAAAGCAGTGCCATAGATTTCCTTTAAAACCATAGGTCACTGCCAGTTCAATGAGACTATTGGCGCAGGCATAGGCATCCGGGCTGTTGTCGCCTTTTTCGGATGCCAGAAGTGTGCATACATCGTCAAATAGTTTCTGATATTTTAAGTTTCTGTACAGGATCATCTGATTCCCTTTAATTATCTCATTCTCTTTCCTTATTCTTTCTTCCATGCTGCCCTCTTTCCGGCTGTAAAGTCTCATCAAATCAATAATTGCCCAGGATTCTCATATTCTGCGCCTCCCGGGATATTCCGTAGAGTGCGTTGATGACTCCTGGATTCTCCAGATTGCCTTCAATATCAACGAAAAAACGGTATTCCCAGCTCCGGCCGGGAACCGGCCGGGATTCAATCATCCTCATGTTGACATGGTTGAAGATAAAATTGCCCAGCATATTGTAGAGGGAACCGCTTTTGTGGGGGAGTTCAAAGCAGATGCTGATCTTCTCCGCCCCCTCTCTGTACACCGGTTTTCTTGACAGAATCAGAAAGCGTGTTGTATTATCCCTGCTGTTATTGATCGCCTCCGCCAATGGTTTCAGGTCATAAATCTCCCCTGCAATTTCACTGGCAACGGCAGCCTGTGTCCTGTCATTCTCATCGCGGACCTTTTTGGCTGCCACCGCATTATTTTCCATGCTGATCTGCTGCCATCCGGCTCTTTTATTCAAAAACTCCGAGCTTTGCAGCAGCGCCTGTGGATGGGCATATACGCGCCTGATGTCATCCAGCGTTGAGTCCTTCGTTCCCAGAAGGAAATGTTTTACCGGAACAAAGGTCTCCGCCACTATGTAATTGTCATACCTCAGAAGCAAATCGTAATTGTCCGTGACGAAACCGGCAGAAGAATTCTCGATGGGAAGCACCCCAAAGTCCGCCTTATCCTCCTGAAGCTCTATCATCAAATCTTCAAATCTGCGGACATGATGGATGTCCGCGTCTTTTCCGAAATACTGAATGGCGGCTGCATGCCCATAAGCTCCGGCAAGTCCCTGAAATGCAACACGTCTGCCTGCCGTATCCAGCTCCGAAACCTTCTGGAATCCCAGCTCCGTAAGGCCAATCCGCCCTGCCATAGTCTGGTACTGATAGCGCCGGCTCAAGGTCATCATCTGAAGGAACAGCTCGCCGACTGCCTGTTTATTAAAGTCCCCCTCCGCCATACCGGTGAGGGCTTCTATCTTTTCCTGTTCCCGCTTTGCGTCATAGACAGGCTTCCCTGTCCGGATTTTAAACTCCGCCACCTCACCGCAGAGCCTCATTCTCTCTTCAAACAGATTTTCGATCTGCTTATCTATTTCATCCAGTTTAATTCTGATTTCCGCTAAGTCCATGCTGCTCCTTTTCAAGCATTCTGATTATCTGCTTTCTTGTATAAGCCCCGACAAACTTCCGTTCCTCCGGAGGCAGTTCTTTAATAATAAACGGCTCGCCAAATTCAATCGTAACGTGAGCCGATTTTATGAATGGAAGATGTTTTTCAAATACCTCCGCCGTACCGGTAATCGCAACCGGAACTACCGGACATCCCGACTTCTCGGCAATTTTTAAGCTTCCTTCCTTAAAAGGAAGCAGCTCCAGGATATTATCTCCTCTGTTCCTCGTTCCTTCCGGGAATATCCAGATGGAGACCCCCCTCTTCACTTTTTCAATTCCCTCTAATATCGTCTTGAGTCCTTCTTTCAGGTTCTTCCTGTCCAGGAACAGGCAATTTACGTTAGCCATCCAGTCTGAAAGAAACGGGTATTTCTTCATCTCTTTTTTGGCTACAAAACCTAACAAATCCGGCACCGTCGTATAGCCTACCAGAATATCAAAATAACTCCTGTGATTTCCCACATAGAGAACGGGCTGCCCCGCCGGAACATTCTCTATCCCTTTAACGGTTACGCTGACTCCTGATACTTTAAGAATAAAGCGGAACACCTTTTTTACAACCCGCAGACTTTCCCGTTCCATCTTCTCCTGATCGGTCCTGCCAAGCTTCTTCATCTTATGCAGATATCCCGCGGAGAAAACAAGAAAGCCAATTACTGTTAATGCCACAATTATAAAACGTATCATTTTCTTCACCTCGCTATCTGTTCTATTATATAAAAAGAATGGCGCTTTTACAAGCATTTCCTGTCTGTAAAATGCCTGTAAAACCTGAGGATTGTTACTGTTCAGACGGGGGGGGCTGAGATCTGATTGGAGATTTAGTTAAGCAGGTGAGGACGCCGCCGGTACGGCCAGCGGACGGGGTGGTGGGGAGTGTATATGAGTCTTTCGTCCCGGGGGAAGATTGTCGTTGTTTGGGGCTGCGGGCGAAGATAAAGTCTGCGGAGCACGCTCCCGCTCTGTGAAATGCATCGCGCTGCTAAGCTCGAGAGGACCTCGCTAATCAGCGATGGATTGCAACGGCATCCGCAGACTTTATCTTCCCCTCCGCCCCAAGGTCAAGTATTCGCCGGGACGAAAGACTCCGCCAAGTGTATCGGCCCCGTCCACTGGCCTGCGGCCGCTGAATGTCTCACGCGT
>Ga0129317_1000966_pt1 | contig 24543 bp, 25 predicted proteins | sample Cm1ome_FD_94430 | JGI IMG/M metagenome (GOLD analysis project Ga0129317, IMG submission 94430) | Eastern black-and-white colobus group fecal microbial communities from Wisconsin, USA - Cm1105 metagenome | ecosystem: Host-associated > Mammals > Digestive system > Large intestine > Fecal | place... | reverse complement strand
CCTGGGGGATCATTGCGGAACTGAATATAGAGCCACCCTACTCCTTCGCCGAGGAAGAAGAACGCCGGATGGGACAGCAGCAAGGGAGGGATGACTGATGGCAAAGAAACGAGCCAATGGCGAAGGCAGCATCCGCAAGCGGAAAGATGGACGCTGGGAAGGCCGCTACACAGCTGGGCATGACCCCAATACCGGCAAGACCATCTACAAGAACGTACTCGGCAAGACCCAGGGCGAGGTCAAGGAAAAACTGAAAAAGGCAATTGCGGACAGCCAGCAGTTGGATGTCACCAGAGCGAACACCTACACGGTCAGAACCTGGATCAAGCTGTGGTATGAAGTCTACGCCGAACCGAGATTGCGGGAGAAAACAAAGGACTACTATCTGAACTACATCGACAAGCACATCATTCCTGAGCTGGGCGATATCAAACTGGATAAGCTGACCACCATCCAAATCCAGAAGTTCTACAACGACCTCCAGAAAAACGGAAGGGTGCAGCGGTACAAGCATATTGAACTGAAAAACAAGGGACTGAGTGTGCGGGTATCGTCCACCATCTTCTGAAGCTCCGGGACCAGCTGTGTGAGAGCGATGTAGTTGCGGATGGTATCACCGCTGACACCGGCATCCTGGCCGACTTCATCGTCGCTGCGGAAATTCGCCGAAACATTCGGCGCATTTTCCTGTTCGTCTTTGCTGGGCCGTCCGGCCCGCCGCTTGATGGCGTCCAGCTTCATCTTGTACGCCTTGGCACGTTCCGAGGGCAGGATGCTCTCGCGCTGAAGGTTGCTGTCCACCATGACGACGGTGGCGCTGTCTCTGTCCATGTCGCGGACGATGACCGGCATGGCAGTCAGGCCAGCCAGCTCACAGGCGTGTTTACGCCGGTGGCCCGCGATGATCTCGTAACCGCCCTCCTCCCGGGGGCGAACAAGACCGGGGATAATGACGCCGTTTTCTTTTACGCTTGCTGCGGTTTCCCGCATGGATTCGTCATCCCTGACCTGAAACGGATGGTCCGGGAAAGGATGCAGTTCGGCCAGTGGGACCATGACAACAACTTCCTGCGTCACCGGCTGGCCCGCAGCTGCGGCTTTCCTGCCGCGCTTTTTGGGTGTGGTCGTTTCCGCCATTTCGTTCCTCCTGTCGGCGTATGGCTTTGGGTAGAAAAAAAGGACACTTCTTCTTTTCAGAGGAAATGTCCTTTTCGGGGCAGGTAAGCAGCCTGCCTACGCGGTATTCATTTTTGTCGCTAATTTAACACCCCCTACGGAATAACGGTTTCGTGGCCTGATTTTTCGGGTTGGAAAAGGATGAAAAATCCGCCTGATAAACCTCCAAACCCTTGAAATTACGGGGCTTTTCCGGTTTGTCGTTATTATACCGTAAGGGCACACCTTCGCAACGCTGGCGCTGCAGAACGGGGTGGACATCAAGACAGTGTCCGGTATGCTGGGCCACTTCTCCGCAGGATTCACCCTCGATACCTACGCTCATGTCACAACCTCTGCACAAAAAGAAGCCGCAAACACCATGGGAGGAGTCCTGCGGGTAGCAGTAAATAGCTGATACCCCGAAAAGTGGACACGAAAATTTGACCCAACATTCCGAAAAAAGTTATAAAAAAGAGCCAAAGCACCAGCTGGACACGCTAAATAGTCCATCTGGTGCTTTCTGAAACTGTTCCCGTATGGGTCAAGGCTTGGGTCAGGCACAGAACCCGGAGGTTGGTGCAGAATCTTTTGAGTCCAAAAACAAAAGAAAAGTCCTGAAATCTCGCGATTTCAGGACTTTTATGGTTGCGGAGACAGGACTTGAACCTGCGACCTCCGGGTTATGAGTGCCAGATATTTCCAGCTGTAATTTGCGGTAACTTCTTGCAATTGCTTGCGTTGTAAGGGTTTCGCGGCTTTGACTTTTAACAATCTCAGGCAATCTTACGCGTCTTTTTATAGCTTTGGTCCCCTCGTAGTCCCCTCAGCACGCCTTGTGATACAGAGCCCTCGCCTGCACATGGTTTATATTGATACAGAGTGACCATGCGCAAAAAACTCAGATAAGAATAAAACCATTGCGAATCTGGATACACTCTGATATACTGATATAAATTGATACTATGTTATATCAGGGGAGGGACTATATGGAGGCAGCATTGTTCACCAAGATGCTCTCGGACAAAAAGCTGACGGATCTGAAAAAGCTGGGATATAAATACCCCCAAGCAGACATTCAGGAGTTCATTTGGTTGCTGAAAAGCGGATTTTATAAGTTTTTACCCCTGAAGGATTTTCACGGAAACAGGATCGCCTATTTAGAGAGCACGACCCAGGTCCATCTCTCTGCTGCAAAAATTCTGCTGACGCCGCAGAACAGCGCGCAGCTTTATGGCATCAAGGCCATGGAGGAGGAGATCATCTCCACCTTTACCATTGAAAATATTGATTTCTCCAGAGACAGTGTTCGGAAGATCATGGCCGGCTATGCTCCCAGTGACGAGAGCGAAAACCGTATCTACGGAATGAAGAAGGGCCTGGAGTTCCTCAGTGATCCCACCCATGCGATCACCGAGGAAAACATCTTCAAGCTCTACGAAATTGCCGTGGGTGCTTTTCTGCCAGAGGATAGCAGATTGCTGCCCGGAAACCACTACCGGCACGATGCAGTCTATATCGTCGGCGAAAAGGTGGAGCACACCGGCATCCGTTGGCAGAAGCTGGACGAATACATGGGGGATCTGGTTTCTTTCGTCCACGATGAGACCCCGATAAACGATCTGCTCAAGGCTGCGCTGATCCACTTTTACATCGCCTATCTGCATCCCTATTTTGACGGAAACGGCAGAATGGCCCGTCTGATCCATCTGTGGTATCTGGCACAGCAGGGTTATTCCTCGGCGTTGTTTGTGCCGCTTTCCGAATATATCAACAAAAGCCGGAAGGGATACTATAACGCCTTCACGCTGATTGAAGAGAACGCGCAAATCAGCGGAGTCTTGGATGCGACGCCATTTTTGGTGTACTTCATTGAGAATGTGTACCATAAACTGGGTGACGCTTTGCCTGCGCCAATGACTGCAAGCGCTTTTGATGAGGCTCTTGCACAGGGAAAAATTACAGAAAAAGAGACTGCGCTTTGGCGCTTTGTTCTTTCCGCGTATGGTGATGCCGAGTTTTCCACCAAGCAGTTGGAAAAGGATTTTGGCAACGCAGCCTACGCCACGATCCGTGGCTTTGTCTTGAAATTTGAAGGTCTTGACCTTTTAAGATCTCAAAAGTATGGAAGCCGGATCAAGTACCGCGTGATTAACTAAAAAATCAACATGACGATGATGGCGGCAATGACGATGCTTTCCCCAGGGGGCAGATATCGTTATTGCCGTCATTTCTTCTATAAAAACAGCGTCACAGGGCGAAAGGCCAGCTCCTTCAGAGCAGCCTTTCGTCTTATTCTTTTAATCTCGCATTTTCGGCACACCCTCCAATTTGGCTATAAAAAATTTTTTAAAATTTTTTATGTTTTTTTGTTTTTTTGAAGCCTTTTCCGGTAGATAGTAAGCGAAATCTTTTTAAGGAGGACCTTGCCTATGCATTCCAAAAAATCCGGCCAGATCATAACCTGGCACAATCTCAGCGCCCGTCTCGCGCCCCCCTTCTGCCAGTCTGACGGTCGCTGGAAAACCCGCTTCTATCTGATGGATAATGTTGGAAAATCCATCGTCGTCAAAGTTTTACAAACCCGAGCGAACGCCTCCAAAGACGCTCTCGCCCCGTTGGCAGTCGCCGCACTGGAGGAGCTTCCTCCGATGCACGCTGACGAGATCATCCGCCGCCTGACTGCCGCCGCTCCCTCCATCGCGCTGGATACCTACCTGACGCTGCGCTGGGCACAGATCTGCCATCATGCCAAGTGGGCCCGCCGCGCAGGGACCTACAGTCAGCTATGGACACAGACCCTGTGCCCTGTATTTGGGTCGATCGATTTGCTCAAATGCACCAATACCACCGCTTTGGAGGATGCTATGGAAGAGTTGACTCACCGGAAACAGAAAAAAGCCTCTATGACCGAGACGGAGCGGTCCGCCTGGCTGATGCTTGACGGAGTGCTGCAGTATGCAATGCAAGAAGGTATCCTCAAATGCCCTGAACCCCCTCTCCGGGAAATCGTCCGGAAGTGCCGGAGGCTGCAGTCTACCGCCGCCAGCCGGGATCTCGCCCGTGACAGCATGGCTTCCCACGAACTGACGACCTTTTTGACCGTGTGCCTTGCACGGCTGGATGCGTCGGATGTGTACGCAGCAATGGCCCTGCAAATCCTGACCGGACTCAGGATCCCAGAATTATGCGCCTTGTCCGTTAGCGATTATATCCGCAAAATCCCGGTCAGCTGGCTGGAGATCACCAAGGCCTATGAACAGAAAAGCCACCAAGAACCACAACTGACAACTCTGCTCCGCTCTCCCTACGCTTACCGTAAGATCCCCTGCAGCAAGACTGTGGAAACGCTCCTGCTGCGCCAAATTGCCCGTCTCAAAAAAGGCAGTAAAATATCCTCCGACACCCCTTTGTTTCGTGACTCAGACGGGGAACGACTGACTCCCGAAGCCTACAAGGCCGCCCGAAACGAGCTGCTTTCTTCCCTGGCCGCCGATCCTGCCAACAACTTTCTGCACGAGGGCGCGGTACTGGCTTTTCTCAAGCGCGCAAACAGCGTTGCCGGCGCTGATGCCAGTATCACCCATGGTGACCTGCTGCGCAACACCAGCTCTTTGTCAGGTTCTTGACACTGACCTTGACTTCTTCAGACATAGATCTTCCTTCCTTTCTCACAGGGTGTTATCCATCTCCGCGGTGATCTGCTCACGCAGAGCAAGGAAATCGGGAGAGGTATAGTCTCTGGGACGGGGCAGGTCCACAATGTACTCCTTATGGACAGATGTGGGGCAGTTATGGAGCAGGATGATGCGATCCGCCAGATAAATCGCTTCCTCGGCGTTGTTGGTGACAAAGACAACCGTGCGCCGGTCAGAGTTGCTGATCCGCTCCACTTCCTCTTCCATGAGGTAGCGGGTCTGGGCATCCAGATGGCCGAAGGGCTCATCCATACAGATCAGCTCCGGCTCGTTGGCGTATGCGCGGGCAATACCCACGCGCTGCTGCATACCGCCGGAGAGCTTAACGGGAAAGTGCTTCTCAAATCCCTTAAGGCCCACCAGGTCGATATACTTCTGCGCCCGCTCACGGCGCACCTTTTTGGGTACGCCCTGCATTTTGGGGCCGAACTCCACGTTCTGCATGACGGTGTACCACATAAAGAGGTTGGTGGTCTGGTAGACCATGCCGCGCTTGGGAGAAGGGCCGGTGACCTTCTCGCCGGAGACCAGGATCTCACCGCCGGTAGGCTTTTCCAGGCCCGCAATCAGATTCAGAATTGTGGATTTTCCGCACTGGCCAGGTCCAAAGAGCACCACAAACTCGTTTTCATAGACGTTGAAATTCAAATTGTCGACGACCAAATTGTCGCCTGCCATAGAGTAGAAGGTCTTAGAGACATTTCTGCACTCGATGACGGTCTTTCGTTCTTTCATCATTTTCCGCGAACCCTCCAACTGCAAAGCACACGCTCTGCCCAGCGCATCAGCACGGCCAGAAGCAATCCCAACCTTCCTCAGTCCATTTTGGGTTGACAGGATAAAAAGGAACGGACTTCCTCTCGGAAGACCGTTCCTTTTTATCTCACCGACTACGCAGCAGGATCTCCTGCAAACGCGGCAAGGCGTATTCAAAAAAGCCCTGATAGGCAGAACAGAAGTAGTTTTTCCCGTTTTCGTCCAACGGCTCCCGGTTTCTCCGGCAGCCATTGCGGCAAAGGGCGTACCACTGGCAAGCCTTGCACTCCTCCGGCACAGCCTGAGACTTCTGGATAAATCCAAGCTCCCAACGCCGCTGGTCCATTTCCTCGAAGCTGTTTTCGTTGATATTGCCCAGCCGCCATTCATCCAGCGCGTAAAAATCGCAGGGATACACGCTACCGTCCGCCTCGATGACCCACTGGATACCGCAGGTTCCCCGCATATTGCAGCTCTCCGGCATTCGGCCCAGCAGGATCATCATCAGATTCTCAAAATAGCGGTTGTAAACATACCGCCCGGCTTTGGCATCCAGGTACCACGTGTCAAAGAGGTTTTTCAAAAACGTCTCATACCGCTCCGGCGTCAGGGAGTAGTCATGGCCGCCCTGGACTTCTCCAATGGGGTCCAGACACTCGATGTACTGCTGATAGCGGAATCCATTTTTCTTGAAGAATTCATACAGCTGCTTGGCCCGGCGGGCGTTGGCCGCGTTGACCACCGTAAGGATATTGTAATCCACCTGGTATTTTTCCAGCAGCCGGATCGACGCCGTTACACGGTTATAAGTTCCTTTTCCTACCGCATCCACCCGGTAGCGGTCATGAATCTCCTTGGGACCATCCAGCGAGACCCCCACCAAAACGCGGTTTTCCGCAAACCATTTGGTCCAATCCTCGTCCAGGGCATAGCCATTGGTCTGGAACGCATAATGGACCCGTATCCGTTTGGGATTCGGATGCTGTGCAATATACTTGGAAAGCTCCTGAAAGAAGGGCAGTCCCACAAGGGTGGGCTCGCCGCCCTGGAATGCAAAGGTACAGTCGCCTTCTCCATATTCAAACGCCTTGTCCACCATGGCACGCATGGTATCCAGGGACATTCGGCCCATGAGGGCCTGCTCCCGGTTCTGGGCCTCATCCGCGTAAAAGCAGTACTTACAGCGCATATTGCAGCTGCCGGAGGCGGGCTTGATGAGTAAATTCAAAGGCGGCATGGCACTCTCCCCTTCTATGGATCTTCTTCGCAATTATACCACAACAAACTTGTAAATGTTATAAAGATTGATGAAGATCATGAAAATCATGAGGGCGATGAACAACTGATTCACCCTGCGGCTTTCCATCTTTTTGTTGACGCTCCGGCCGCAAATACCGCCGCAGATGCCGCCTGCCGCCATCAAGAGGAGCATCCCAAGGGAAAACTCCGGCACTGTGCGGGTCAGGAGGCTTGCCAAAAGGCTTGCGATCTGGGAAACGAGGATGATATAGAGGGAGTTTTCCGCCGCCGTCTTGGTATCCATGGAGAAAAAGAAAAACAGCACCACCAGATTGATGGGCCCTCCGCCGATCCCCAGGAAAGAGGACATCACACCCAGCACCAGGCCGATGGCCACACAGGAAAGGCGGTTTTTTACCCGATGGGTAGGGATCCGGCTTTTCAGCAAGGTGTAGGCCAAAGTTCCCACCGTCACGATCAACAGGCAGGCTGCCTGAATGGCGCCTACTCTGTCGGGGGCGCTGCTCATGTCCCGCAGGGTCTGAAAGAGCTGCTTTCCCAGAACTCCGCCCACCGCAGCACCGAGGGCCAGCGGAAGCCCCGTGACCGGGTCAATGCGGGAGCTGCCGCTGCACTTGGAGCGGATAACCGAGTAAGTGGTCATGGAAAGAACCGTACAGCCGGAGAGGAAGCTGATGGCCGCAACATCCATGATCCCAAGGGCGTCCAGCACAGGCTTGATGATCACGCCGCCCCCAATGCCGCAGATGGCACCCACAACACAGGAGCAAAAGCAAACCGCAAATACCAAAAGCAATATCATTTCAGTTCTTCAATGACCTGCTCGGAAAGTTCTTCCAGAAGGCCCAGATCCCAAACCATCTGCAGGATGGTATAGCGGGCGCGGACTTCCTTACAGTAGCGGAAGGTGTTGCGCAGCATCTCATCGTCCACCTCGATCTGGTTGGGAAGGTAGGAAGCATCCAGGGACTTGAGAAGTCCCGCAACGGTCTCAGAGGAAGGCAGGGCTTCCAGAAGGGCCGTAATCTCCGCCCAGTTCTGTTCCATAGCGTCGATGCGGGCAAGGTGAGCGTTGACTTCGTTCTTCTGGGCCTTTGCCTCCATATCGATAACACCCTGGGCCGCAGGGCCGTAGGCCATGCGGATGTTCTCCTCCCAGGCGGCCTGGTCGTAGGCGCGGGCTGCGGCACGAGCGGCATCAAAGTCCACATTAGTCTTGCGCAGGGCCTCCACCAGCTTCAAAATCAGTACAGTGCCAACACCCACCTGGGTACCGTGGGGCACGGGGCGCTTGCCGGCCTGCTCGAACATCATCTCCCAGTAGTGGGACATGTGATGCTCGCAGCCGGAGGCGGGGCGGGAGTTGCCGTAGAGGCTCATGGCAACGCCGGTGAGAACCAGGCCCTCCATGATGTCGCCCAGAACCTTGGGATCACGCTCCTTGGCCTTATCGGCAACCTGCAGCACGTCATCCACGCACTTTTCGACGAGCTCTACGATCTTTTCGCAGTAGTGCTCGCCGTTGATGACCCTGGCAAGCTTCCAGTCGCAAAGGCAGGTGGACTTGCCCAAAAGGTCGCCCAGTCCCGCGGCGATCATGCGGTAGGGCGCGCCCTTGAGGATCTCGGTATCGCCGATGATGGCAGTGGGCGTCTGGGCCTCGATGCTGGTCTTGAGGTTGTTGATGTTCAGAACGGCCAGGCTGGAGGCAAAGCCGTCCATGGGAGCGGCAGTAGCCACGGTGAAGAAGGGCCGGCCGGTGCGGAAGCTGAAATACCGGGTCATGTCGTTGATGGCGCCGGTGCCCACAGCCACCACCAGGTCGCAGTCGTCGGGCATATTGATGAGAAGCTCGCCAACGGTTGCCTCATCAAAGCCGGTGTGGACCAAGGTGACCATGTGAGCCTTCACACCAGCGGCAGCGAGAATTTCCATGCAGCGCTTTCCGGCGATGTCATAGGTGATCTTGTCGCTGATGAGATAGAGGCTCTTGAAGCCCAGTTCCTTGGCGAAAACGGGCAGATCCTCCAGAGCGTCCTTGCGGACAGAGACATACTTCAAGGAGGCGTAGTGCTCCTTGCCGCAATCGCAGGTGAAGTGGGTATCCAGATAGGTGCTGAGCCCCTGAGGGGCATTAGGCATATTCATGTTGATTTCCTCCTAAAAAAGCGTGTCCTCCTTCCGGGAGAAGGAGGACACTTGTATATTACGCCAAGTCGATGCAATAGCCGTCAGGAATCATGGCAGCCTCTTCATCATGACGCATGGTGTGATCCATTCGCCCGGGATAGTGGGGATGGGTTTTTGTGTACTTCTCGTAGGTCTTGCTGACCTGGGTGGTGTTGCAGTCAGAAAGGCGGTAAGCATCCAGGAGCTTTTGCATCTCCATTACCTTGGGATCTGCGGGGTCGTAGATATCCCGCTCTTCAGGGATAGTGTCAAAGTAGTGATACCGTTCCGCGGACTTAATATAAACAAGCTTCGTTTTGCCATCGGTAATCATGTAGGTACCGTTGTCGCCGCAGCCATGCTGAGAATAGACATACTTGCGCTCTTCTCCGCCGAAAAGATCCATGCCGTCAAATTCGCTCTTTTCATACGGGATCCCCGCATAGCTCAGCACGGTAGGCGCCACGTCCACCAGGGAGCAGGCGTCATAACGCTCCTCATGTTCCTTGCCCGGATAGTGGACAATAAAGGGAACACGGCTGGAAGCATCCACCATAGCCCGCTTACCGATGGCATTATAGTCGCCCATCATGTCGCCATGATCGCTGGTAAAGAGGATCAGGGTGTCCTCGTACATTCCCTTATCCTTCAACGCCTGGATGATGCGGCCCACCTGATAATCCATGAAGGAAACACAGGCGTAGTAGAAGTTTTTCGACCGCAGGATATCCTGCCGGCTCATCTGCAGCCGCTCACAGCCGCAGCGATCGCCGATCATATCCCAGAATTTTGCCAACTCTTCCGGCGCGGTCTCAAAGGGAGCCGGAGGATCCTCCCGGTACAGCTTGTGCCAGGGGGCGGGAGGACAGTAGGGGGGATGAGGGTGGATGAAAGAAGACACCAGCAGCATGGGCTTTTCCGGATCACAGCTGTTGATGAACTCCACACTCTTGTCGCCGATCCATGCCGTGGGGTGATCCTTGGCAGGCAGCTGGGAGATCTGAGGGACATAGTACATCTCGCTGCGCATACCGTTATAGTCGATGACCCAGGGATAATTCTCCTGAATGAACTTGGTATAGTCGTCCCGGGGATCGGCAAGTTCTTCCTGGGTCCAGCGCTGTTCAAAGCCCATGGAGCCATAGGGATCCATCAGGTGGTGCATCTTGCCCACGCAGCAGCTCTGATAGCCGCTTTCCGTCAGGCGGGAATAGAAACCCCGGCCGGAATAGGCACTCTCGGCATTATTGTTGTTGCAGCCAGTGCGGGCGGGATACTGACCGGAATACATGGAAAGCCGGGCCGGAACGCACACAGGCGACGGGGTAGTACAGCGGTTAAAGGTCACGGAATCCCGCACCAGGGCGTCCAGATTCGGCGTCTGGATGCAGGGATTTCCCAGCGCGCCGATGGTATCCCAGCGCTGCTGGTCGGTGAAAAAAATCAGAACGTGTTTCAAATTGATCGTTCTCCTTCTTCAAAAGATAACTGTGCGGCGCTCCATCACCACCACTTGATGGCATTTTCCACGTGAACGCGCTTTTCGATGAATTCCGGCGCGGCAATATCGCGGGGCCGGGGCATTTCCAGCGTCAGGTCTTCCTTGACGCAGGCCGGTTTATTGGAGAGGATCAGCACCCGGTCGGCAAGATAGCAGGCCTCCTCCACATTGTGGGTGATGAAAAGGACCGTACTGCCCAGTTCCTTCCACAGGCGGATGACCTCATCTTCCAGATAGAAACGGGTCTTGATATCCATCTGACCATAGGGCTCATCCATCAGAAGAAGATCCGGTTCCATGGCAAAGGCGCGGCCGATGACCACCTTCTGCTCGGTACTGACAGAAAGTTCGTGGGGATACTGCTTGCGGCACTTGGTCAGGCCCATCAGTTCCAGGATCTTTTCCGTCTGGGTCTTGATCTTATCCTTGGGCCAGTGCTTGAGTTCCATACCAAAGGCAATATTCTCCTCAACGGTCAGCCAGGGCATGGCAGAGGGCTCCTGGAACACAAAGGAGAGGTTGTGCTTCTTGGGATCGGCCTTCTCCCCGTCGATCAGAATCTCGCCGGAGGTGGGAGGGATCAGACAGGTCAGGGTATTGAGGAAGGTGGTTTTGCCGCAGCCCGTGGGGCCAACGACGCAGATAAACTCACCGCGCTTGATATTGAAGTTGCAGTTTTTCAGAACTTCCAGGGAACCGAAATTTTTGCAGAGATCACGGACCTCAACTTTGTAATCGCTCATATCGTTTCCCTCCTTACTCCAAAGTCAGCTCTTCGTTGGCGGCGATCTCCTGGCGGATACGCAGGAATTCCGGAGACACCTGGCTTCTGGGCCGCTCCAGACTGCTGAGATCATAGACCTTTTTCACCTTGGCAGGCCGCTCCGTAAACTGGATGACCCGGTCGCCCAGGGTGACTGCCTCTTCAATGTTGTTGGTCACAAAGATGATGGTGCGCTTTTCCGCCTCCCAGATCCGCAGGATCTCCTCTTCCATGGCGTAGCGGGTCTGGGCGTCCAGGGCGCCAAAGGGCTCATCCATGAGAAGGATCTCGGGATTGGCGGTGTAGGCTCTTGCGATACCTACGCGCTGCTTCATACCGCCGGAAAGGGCATGGGGATAGGCGTTTTCAAAGCCATGGAGGCCCACCAGATCCAGATATTTCTGGGCGATCTCCCGGCGCTCTTTCTTGGCAACGCCCCGGTACTTCAACCCGATCTCCACGTTTTCCATGGCCGTCTTCCATTCGTAAACGCCGGTTTTCTGGAACACCATGGCGATGCGCTGATCGGTGCCGGAAATAGCCCTTCCGTCCAGCTTGATGGTGCCGGAGGTAGGCTTTACCAGACCGGCAATAATATTGAGGAACGTAGACTTGCCGCACTGGCCGGGGCCAAGGAGGACAAGGAACTCATTTTCCCGCACATCAATGGAGATATCTTCAATGGCATCCGTGTCTCCCTTATCGGAGAAGAATGTCTTTGCGACATGATCCACTTCCAGCATTACTTTCTTTTCCACGGACACAGCCACCTTTCCAAAAAGTCAAAACCATAGGCAAACAGGGCGCCGAAAAAACCGATCATGACCATACCTACAATAGAAAGGGTCAGGTCGTTTGCGGAGCTGCCCTGCATGATGAGGAAGCCGATGCCCTCACGGGCGCCCAGCATCTCGGAGGCCAGCAGCACCATCCAGCCGCCGCCAAGGGCGGTGCGGATGCCGGCGAAGATGGCGTTGAGGGAGCTGGGAAGCACCACATCAAAAAGCATATCCGTACTCTTGGCGCCAAAGACTTTTCCCACCTGGAAATTGATCTCAGGGACCATGATGACGCCGGAATAGGAGTTGATGACGATGGGCATAAACACGCCCATGGTGATGATCGCCACGCGGGAGAACTCGTTGGTGCCAAACCAAAGGGTGAAAAGAGGCACCCAGGCAATGGGAGGAACAGGGCGAATAACCTCAAACAGGGGCTTAAACACCGCCCGGAAGGTCTTATTCCAGCCCATGGCGATACCAAAGGGAACGCCCACCACCACAGAGAACACCAGTGCCGTCAGCACGCGGCGCATGGAGATACCCACATGGTAGATCATGGGGTGCTTGGCTACATTGCCGGACCAGATGGTGATCATGCGTTCCAGTGCCTCCAGAGGAGAGGGGAGCATGACCTTTCCGGCTGCGGAAACGCTGTTCCACAGCAGCAAGAAGGCCGCGATCAGCATCACAGGGCCTGCATAGTAAAAGAACTTGTAAACGGGGCCGTGATCTTCCAGCAAAGGATTCGTTTTCAGTTTCATTTCTTAGGCCTCCATTTCAAAACGACGCTCTCCACAAGGCTTACAAGACCGGAGGAAATGAAGCCCAGGATGCCGATGACGATGATGCCTGCCATAATGAGGGAGACCTCACCGAAGGAACGGCCCATCTGGATCATATATCCAAGACCGTTGGAGGAAGCCAGCATCTCGGCGGCCACGATGGTGCCCCAGGCGCTGCCCATAGAGGTCTTGAGACCTGCGAAGATCATGGGCATGGCGGAGGGAATACCGATCTTCACAAAGGTCTGGAAATTGCTTGCACCGCAAGTTTTTGCTACGTTGATGAGGGTTTGATTGGTAGAACGGATACCTGTATAGGTATTGAGGACGGTGGCCACAAAGCAGCCGGTAAAGATAATAACGGAGCGTGCCTCCACACCGATGCCCAGAAGCAGGATAACAATGGGGATCCACGCAAGGCTGGGGATGGGGCGAATGATTTCAAACAAAGGCCGGATGATCCGGTCGCAAAGATGGTACCAGCCCATGAACAGTCCCAGGGGGATACCAATCACGGCGGCCAGCAGGAATCCAAACCAGACCACCTTGGCGCTGGCCCAGATATGCTGGTGCAGCAGTCCGCCATCGGGCTTTTTGCTGCTGATTTTTTCAATGATCCGCTGGATCACAGCAATGGGGGAATCAAAAAAACGGGTGCTGACCAGTTCAAACTGGACTGCCAGCTGCCACACCAAAAGCACCGCCAAGATCACGATCACGCTGATGGAGAGATACTTGATCTTCTGCTTTTGAATGGCCTTGATCTCTGCCGTTCTGGCTTCGGCTCTGATCTTCTCGTAATCCATTTCCATAGTTCAGTCTCCTCTCAGAAGGGTGCTCCCCCGCCCCGGTCCTGCCGAGGCGGGGAATTTGGGCGATTAGAGGCCGTTGTTGGTCTTATAGAGCTCGATGGCCTTGGCCAGGTAGGAACAGTCAACGGCAGCGACAACAGCGTCGCGGTCAGCAGCATCGCGGTTGCCGATGGCCACCTGGATGTCGAAGAAGGTACCGAATCGGTTCTGCAGGCCGGTCAGGCCGTTGTCCTCCACCTCGCACAGCTCCTCATAGAAGGCAAGGTCGGGGAACATGGTCATCTTCTCGCTGGCCAGAGCGGTCTCAGCGGGGATCTCGGTGCCGAACTCATCCAGCATGACCTGAGAGAACCACTCAGCGCCCTGCTCCTGATTGGCCTCGTCATGCAGCCACATCAGAACTTCCAGAGCACCGGCCAGGTAATTGACCACGGCGTCCTCGTTTTCAGCCAGCCAGTCAGCCTCGGCGATAATGTTGCCGGCCATTGCGGCGTCCATGCCGCCCATGGTGTGGCAGCAGACATAGTCGGGGTTGGCTTCCAGCTCGGTGGTATAGGTGCCGGAGACAAAGATCACGTCGGCAGAGCCGCTGATGAAGGCCTGGTAAGCCTTGTCGATATCGGAGTTGACGATATTCACGTCCTCCTCAGTCAGGCCCAGCTTATCCAGCATGAACATCATGTCGGCGTCCAGAACGGTACCGCGGCCCACCAGGATGGTCAGATCCTTCCAGTCCTCGGCGCTACCCAGAGTCTCGGGGATGGGACCCTCAGCGGCCTTGGCCAGAGCGCTGTCAGCGCGGCAGAAGGCCTTGTTGGAATAGTCATAACCGGAGAGGGAGATGACCTTCATGTTATAGGTCAGAACACCGGTGATAGCGGCAGGAGCGCCGATCCAGCCGATGTTCCAGTCACCGGAGGGGTTGGCCTCCAGCTGGGGAGGACCGGAGACATAGTGGGTGCGGGTCGCATCCAGGCCATACTTTTCCCAGGTGCCCATCTGCTCGCCTGCGATCAGGGGAACAGCGGTCTGGACCACGTTCTGGCCGGAGGTGGGCATCTCCACCAGTTCAACAGGGGCGGATGCGGCGGGGGCGGATGCAGCGGGGGCGCTGGCAGCAGGGGTTTCCTTGGCACCGCAGCCGCTGAGAACGGCAGTGGACATCACAAGGGCCAGTGCAAGAGCTAACAGTTTCTTCATGCGCTTCATTCTTGTTCTTCCTTTCCGCTGTGCAGATACGCTTTCCGGCCGTTCTGCGCAGCATACACGTTTTAAGGGTCTCGCTCGGAGGCAGGACTTTTCCTGCCCGTTCACCGGCGCCGGAAACGCCGGAAAAACACAGTGTTTGATCAGCGCTTTTCTTCCAGCGCCTGATACTCAGCCAGGAACCGGCTGCGGAAGGCATCATCCGCCTCCAGCCCGGCATCCCACATGGCTTCCACCGCGCTGCCGTAAACAGGAGGCGCTTCCGCACGGATCATTCTGGCTCTCGGGTGGGACGCTGCGCAGACCGCCTGGGCATATTCCGGGAAGTTTGCGATCAGGCCGCCGTTCATTACAACGGAGAATTCTCCCTCGAACCATTTGGCTGCCGCATGGGTCAGATCGCCCAAAAGGGCGGCGCCCCGGTCAAAGATCTCCTGGCATGCCCAATCTCCCATTTTCCGGCCTACAAACACGTTGTGGGCAAAGGAGGCAACAAAGGGTCTTCCTCCTGTCACAGGGTCATAGATCTTTTCCATCCAGCGCTCCACAGGAACGCCCATTTCTTCGCCGATGAGATCCAGCAGCACCGTATGATCGCAGCGGCCGTCTGCCGCCCGGAAAGCCATCGCCAGGGCGTCCCGGCCCAGTTCAAAGCCGCTGCCGCCCGTATCAATGAGATAACCCTTTCCGCCCACCTTCCGAAGAGGCTGCCCTTCAATGCGGATAAAACAGGAGGAGCCGGTGCCGCATACCATACCACAGCCATCCTGACGGCCCAGAGTGGCCGAAATGAGACTGCGCCCGTCATCATCAAAACGGATGGTGTCCGCCAGGTCCATTGGCCCGATCACAGGGCTGTAGAAATCGCCCAGCGGCATAACTCCGGCGATCCCGCCGTAGATGGCGCTGATCTTCCCGGGCGCTTTTGCGATCACACGTTCCAGCACTCCCTGCAGGCGGCGCAGCGCCTCCTCTTTGCCGATATCCATACCGTTTCCGCCGGCACTTAGATCCCGGCAAAGGATATGACCCGTCTCATCGAACAATACTGTATCGGTTTTTGTACCGCCGCCATCGACCGCAATCAGATACCGCATGTGCATCCCGTCCTTTCTCGGTTTCGTTTCGAAACCCCTAAGCTTTCTTTTCTATCTTTAGAATAATCGCATTGATCCTCTGTGTCAATTCGGAATTTAATACAAATCGTCACAATTTTCTTGAGCAAATTGGCAAAATCACAAGAAATTCGCAAGAAAAATTGTATTTCATTTTTCTGCCGGATATGGTATAATAAAAAATCATCTCTGCACCTTCTATATTCTTCCAGTTGTCCTGCGAAACCGATCTCCGCTGAATATCTGCCGATAATTTTTAACCTAAACGTTTTCCTTGGCGGCATTCGGTTTCGTTTCGTAAGTCTTGAGACAAGTATCCCTCATTTTTACAGGTGGTGAACCCATGGAAAAACGACGCCAGGCAATCCGCGATATTGTCAATCAGCTGGGCGAAGTCAATTTTGCCCAGTTAAAAGAACTTTTCCCCGAGGTGTCCGATGTAACGCTTCGCAAAGATCTGAAATTTTTGGACGAGACCCAGCAGCTTATCCGTGTCCACGGCGGAGCCAAATCTCTCCCCCATTTACTGAACTATCATTACCGCTCTTCTCTTCACCGGGAAGAAAAGCAGCTGATTGCAGCCAAAGCCGCCAAGCTGATCAATCCTCACGACTCCGTCTATATCACCGCAGGCACCACCTGCGTGGAGTTAGCCGCCATTCTCCCCGCAATGCCGTTGTACGTTTTTACAGACGGTCTAAATACGGCAGCCAGTTTCCCTTACTCCCCGGACATCAATGTGGAGATCTTCGGCGGCGAAGTGGACCTGAATGTCATGCGCATCGGCGGCCCCTCTGTTCTGGACGCACTGAACAACCTGCGCTTTAACATTGCCTTCCTTGGAACCCCCGGCTTCCACCCGGACTACGGCTTTGCCAATCTCTCCAGCAGCATCGCGGCGATTTTTTTGAAGGTGATCGAACGGTCTGACAAAGTGGTCATGCTGATGGACTCTTCCAAGGTCAACTATTCCTACACTCCCCGCACCATCCCTCTGGATGCCATTGACATCGTTGTTTCGGATGACAAGCTGGAGCCCAGCATCAAACAGCTCCTGGAAAGCAAAAATATCACTGTTCTTTGAGCGCACTCTCGAAATATTTTAAACGCCCGACCGGAAAATCCCGGTCGGGCGTTCTGCTTTCAAGTAAATTTCCAGATGTTCCAGGCGTTGATCACGATCATCAGGCCCATCAGCCCAATGAACAACTGATCCACCCTGCGGCTTTCCAGCTTCTTTGTTGACGCTTCGGCCGCAAATGCCGCCGCAGATGCCGCCTGCCGCCATCAAGAGGAGCATCCCAAGGGAAAACTCCGGCACCGTGTGGGCCAGAAGGCTTGCAAAAAGGCTTGCGATCTGGGAAAAGAGGATGATGTAAAGGGAATTTTCCGCCGCGGTCTTGGTGTCCATAGAGAAAAAGAAAAACAGCACCACCAGGTTGATGGGCCCTCCGCCGATGCCCAGGAAAGAGGACATCACACCCAGGACAAGGCCGATAACCCCGCAGGCCAGACGGCTTTTCACCTGATGCGTCGGAATACGGCTTTTGAAGAGGGTATACACCAAGGTCCCCACCGTCATGATCAACAGGCAGGCTGCCTGGATGGCGCCTACCCTGTCGGGGGTGCTGCTCATGTCCCGCAGGGTCTGAAAGAGCTGCTTTCCCAGAACGCCGCCCACCGCGGCGCCGAGGGCCAGCGGAAGCCCCGTGACCGGGTCAATGCGGGAGCTGCCGCTGCACTTAGAGCGGATAACCGAGTAAGTGGTCATGGAAAGGACCGTGCAGCCGGAGAGAAAGCTGATGGCCGCAACATCCATGATCCCAAGGGCATCCAAAACAGGCTTGATAATGACGCCCCCGCCGATGCCACAGATGGCACCCACAACGCAGGAGCAAAAGCAGACCGCAAATACCAACAAAAATATCATTATAGCTCCTCCACGGAAAGAACGCCCTCGATAGTGTTCATCCATCCGACCAGTTGCTCTGCTGTCAGGCGCTTGAGCCGCAGCAGAAAGATGACGCAGGCATTGTGCTTTTCGCTGCCTGTAGGGCGGGTGATCTCCATATTCAGGATCTTCACATTCTTCTCCCGGTAGAGCTTTAAAACCTCCTCCAGGGAGGCCTTTCCTGTGTACTCCATATAGAGATTTACCTCCGGCGTGTTGCTGAGGATGCGGTACTCCCACTTGGAAAAAACAAGCTCCGCCAGGAGGATCAGCCCGGTGGTGAACAAGCCGCCCTCATAAAACCCCGCCCCAAAGGAAAGGCCTACGATGGCCGCTGTCCAGAGGCCTGCCGCCGTGGTCAGCCCTTTGACCCGGTGTCCCTTGGTGACAATGATGGTCCCCGCGCCAATAAAGCCCACGCCCGCGATGACCTGGGCGCCCAGCCGGGCAACGTCCGTATAATACCCCATGACCAAGAAGAGGTAGCATAACCGTTGCCGGTATTATCATCGGTGCTATGCCCGGCCTTTCCGTCACCTTCGCGGTGTCTGTTCTGCTGACTCTTTCCGTGGGCCTTGAGTCCCTTCCCGGTATGTTTTTGCTGCTGGGCGCCTATGTGGGCGGCACCTACGGCGGCTCCATCACCGCCATCCTCATCAATACCCCCGGCACGCCCAACGCAGCCGCTACCGTGCTGGATGGCTATCCCCTGGCCCAGAAGGGCCGGGCGGGCGACGCTTTGAAGGCTGCCCTCTACGGTTCCACCATCGGCGGCTTGCTCAGTGCCTTTGCGCTGCTGTTCCTGGCACCTCAGCTTGCTAAGATCGTGGAGGTCATCGCCTCTCCCGAGTATTTTGCCATGTGTCTGTTTGGCCTGGCCTGCACCATCAGTCTCTCCAAGGATAATATCGTCAAGGGTCTGATTGCCGCGTTCCTGGGTATTCTTTTCAGCTGCGTGGGCCTGGACCCCGCCTTCGGCACCGCCCGTATGACCTTTGGCAACCGCAACCTGACGGCAGGTTTCAACAATGTAAGTCACACATATCATGCACTTAACTCCACCTTATACGTCATCTATTAAAAGAAATACGTTCAACGTAGACTGAATGCAACTACAGCAACTGTTGTGTTTACTAAAGTCTACGTTGAACGTTTTTTTATTTTTTCTGCTTCCATGGGTGGTCAATAGGGGCCTGTTTTCTACATTTATTACGAGAGGATCACCGGTCATCGCTCAAAGTTGAAAATTTTTTGCCGAAGGGGGTTTCATTTTACCCCTCTATTTCTCCGTTTACTATGAGGGAATATGAAGGCTATGCCTGTAAATCTCTCTTGCCAACCAACGGAGACGGAGGGAAATCACTCGAAGAAGAAATTATTTTGTCTGAGACGGGTATAAACGGCCCCGCTTTTTCTCCATTTATTATGAAGGGTTATGCAGGGCACCTCTGAAGACCCCACCGCAAATTGTGAACAAAACGTGAACTCTTTGCATAGGAGACCTTAAAAAATAGCCCGTTTTCTCTATTTATTACGAAAGACTCTTTTTTCGAACACAGTTTTGAATCAGAAAGTGAGGAAATCTATGTTGCACACAAGAACAATTCGGGAAGCGGCGGCCTGGTTCAAAAGCCAGGATCCGCATACCTGCCTGACAGAGACCGCCATCCGCACGCTGCTGCGAAGTGGTCGTGTCCCCTGCGTCCGGGTAGGGAAGAAGTATCTGGTCACCATCGAAGCGCTGGAAGCATATCTCTCCGGCGGTGAAACCGCCCCTGTGCCCTCAGGGAATACCGACCGCAAAGTTTGGAGGATCGAGTAATGACACCCAATCAAAATGACCTGATCACCATCACGGCGGGAGAATTGATGGACAGGCAGTTCCTCCCCAGACACAGCGTTGTGGAAAATTTTCTGCCGGCTGGAACGTTCATCCTATCCGGACAGCCGAAGATCGGCAAATCCTTTCTGATGCTCATGCTCTGCTGGTGTGTGTCGGAGGGAAAGCCCTTCCTGGGCTTTGAAACACGGTAGTCCGAGGTGCTGTATCTGACCTTAGAGGACACGGACGCTCGAATTCAGGAGCGGCTGGCCCGGATGTTCGGCACAGACTGGGATGGAACGAAGCTGCATCTGACATTTCGTACCACGCTGAGCGGCAATGACCTGATCCAGCAGCTTGAAAACTTTGTCTTTGACCATCCGGAGACACGGCTGATCGTCATCGACACGCTTTACCTTGCCAGAGAGGGCGGCGATGGCACCGCGTACAGCTACGGCTCAGACTATAAGGACATTCGCCCTTTCAAGCTGTTCACAGATGCCTACGATCTGGCTCTGATTCTCGTCCATCACACTAACAAGAAGCCGGACGAGGGGAATCCCTTCAACCAGATATCCGGTACCAACGGTCTTCTGGGCGCGTCAGACGGCGGCTTCGTCTTATGTGCGGAACAGGATAAACGCTTCCTCCACTGTATCGGCCGGGACCTGCCTATGCAGCATTACGAGCTTCGGTTCGACCGGGAGACCTGTCTGTGGGAATTGATTCGTGCCTGCAAGTCTGCCACCGAACTTGTGCCGGAGCCGCTGCTGGACGTCATTGACGCTGTTGTGGAAGATCAGTGGCAGGGGACGGCCTCCGAACTTCTGAAAGCTGTTCAGAAAATCACCCCGGATATTGCTTTGCAGCCCAATTCTCTGACCCGGAGGCTGAACCCGTTGACCGGCCGGCTGGAACAGGAAAAGGGCATTGTCTACCGTTACAACCGAAACAAGGCAAAGAGGCTGCTGACTTTTACAAGAAAGCCGACCGAATGACGATAATGACGGTAATGACGGTTTCTACCCCCGGGGGATCTATATCGTCATCATCGTCATTACCGTCATAGAAAGGAGCAACAATGGAACTGAATTACTTAAACTGCTGCGAGCAGGACCTGCTGCAAGCTGTGCAGGATGCGGAATCTGCTGTGACGCAGCTGCGGCGTTTCGCGGCATCATTTCTCCTGATGCAAAGCAGACAACCAACGCCGGGAACCAATACCACGACCATTGCATCGGTGGAAAACACGGAAGACGGCTGGCTGCTGATCTCTCTGCCGGTGATACTGCCCCGCCGTGGTGAAAAGGACAGAGCGAGGTTTCTGGACGAGCCTCTGCGGGCAGCCATCCGCCGTTATTGTCAGGACAGGGCTTTGCCGAAATTCCAAACCTGTGTGTTGGTCTACGAGCATATTTACGATGCGGCCTATCCACGCAGGCGAGTGACAGACCACGACAATCTGGAATTGAAACACTGCCAGGATGTGCTGGAGGCGGCCTTTCTGACCAATGATACCGCCAGCCTCTGCAGTGTGTTCCAGTGCAGCCACCCGGGTGAGGACCCGGGAACACGCATCTGGATCCTCACCCCGGAGCAGTTCGAAACATGGCTCAGCAAACGCAAATCAACGTGGGAAAAATCCCAGAAAACGGAAAATTAGCGTGAAAGTACCACACCGAATTTCCGTTTTTTCGGTGTACCCCATTTTCGGTGGACTGACAGGCAGAAAAAACGCTGTATTTGCAATGCTTTGCGGGTGAAAATCAGAACGGGGGTAGGCTTGATGTAGTTGGCTTTTCGTGTTTTTTGAGAGGGCAGCCTTTTTGTAGAAAGCGATGTGTTATGGCGTGCGTGTTTGATGGCTGGCAGTCTGTATGAGGGGCTGGGCTGTATGTGGGCTGCGTGTATGAATGGGTGAGATCACGGGTGGAGTATGGGGGATGGAGGATGAGAGGTAATGGTTGAATTGATGATCAGGAGGTATATGAGGTGTTGGAGTTGAAGTTTGGGCAGCGGGGATTGAAGCTGCTGTTTTTGATAGGATTCTGTGGGGAGTTCCCCATGTCATTGCTGGCGAGGTATTACGGCTATTACGATTACAATCGCCGTATTGTCACAAGTCTGGTAAGGGAAGGGTATCTGAAGGAGCGGAAATTTCGTGACTATGAGGAGCATGTGGTCCGCTCGCTGAGTCTGACGAAAAAGGGGATGGAACATATCCAGGCTGAGTCGCCCGCTCATGCGGAGCTGATCCTGTCCCATGAACTGTCGCCGTCCAGCGGTCAGGGTGACTGGAAGAAAACCCTGCGGCTCCATCGGAGCGCGGCCTGCTTCCTGGCAGCACATCAGGCCGGAGCCTATTGGGTGCCGGGAGAGGAGAAAGACGAGCGCGGCAGGACGCAGCTTACTTATTACAGCGCTTACGAATTTCATACCCGCTTTGGAATGGACAACAAGGGTTCCAGAGCTTCTGGCATTATGGTGAGATGGAACAAGATTTATGCTCTGTACTTCCTGGGCGATCACAATATGCGTTGGGCAGAAGCATCGGAGGAGTATTTTCGGGATCAGGTACTATACTCGCCGATTGGACAGGAACGGTATTTCGCAGGGAATATCCTGATCGGCAATGAATGGGCCCTGGCAGAGAGCCTGGTGACGCACGGTGTGAACAGGAATACCCGGATGATCCATATGGAAACAGAGCTGCCGCTCTATTACACCACCAATGACCCAAATGGGATCAAACTGCTGCGGGCGATCACAGAGCCGGCGACACCCTCGCGGTTGTATCGTAAACTTCCACAGCTTGCTGATCATCTCCATGACTTTACGGAAGGTCTTCTGTTCGACCTTCAATATGTTTCCGAATATTATCAGTCGCCTCGTGATCATAAATTCAGGATCAGGCCAGCGTATGGATATTTCTTTGATTTTCAGATGGATGTCATGCGAAAAATCAACAATACCAATGCACAGCTCTACCAAATTCCAGATTCTGTTCTGGATGAAATTATCTCACAGTGACCCCTTGTGCTTTTTCGGTGCTTGTCTTATCATAAAAGTGCTGTATCACAAGGCGTTAATAGAAAGGAGAACGCCTATGGCAAGTATTGAAAAAAGAATTTCTAAAAGCGGTGAACGAACCTATCATATTACGGTCTGTGCCGGATATGGGTTGGATGGGAAAAAGGTTCGCCGCCGGACGACCTATAAACCGGACGCCAATATGTCTGATAAGCAGGCAGACAAGGCAGCGCAGAAAGAAGCATTCCGTTTTGAACAGCAACTGGAGCAGGGATATGTTGTGGAGGACAATCAGCGATTTCAGGAGTACGCAGAGTATGTACTGGAATTGAAACTCCGCAACGGCCTGAAGCGCTCCACCTACGAGCGCTATCTGACCCTGTTGCCCAAGATCAACGAAGCGATCGGCACCATGCGCCTGCGGGATATCCGTCCCATGCACCTGAACAATTTCTATGGTCAGTTGAGCAAGCCAGGCGTCAGGACAGCCAGCAGCAAGGCTGTGGCCACCAAGGATGTTGAGCCGATTCTCAAAAAGATGAAGCTGTCCAAAAGTACGCTGGCGAAGGACGCGGGAGTGAGTCCACAGGTCATTACCGCCATCTGCCGGAAGCAGCCGGTTCTGAAAAAAGCCGGAGAAGCTGTGGCCAAGGTATTGGGGAAGGATTACTCCAAGCTGTTCCGCACGGAAGTGGATCAGACTCCGTTGTCCACAAAAACAGTACTGGAATATCACCGACTGACCTGTGCGATTCTGTCCCAGGCAGAAAAGGAGATGCTGGTACCCTATAATGCCGCCAAAAAGGCCACTCCGCCCAAGGCTCAGCAGAAGGATGTGAACTACTTCCAGCCTATGCAGATCTGCGACATTCTGGATGCACTGGAGGGCGAGCCGCTGAAGTGGCAGCTGATCACCCATCTGCTGATGATCACCGGCGCACGGCGCGGTGAGATCGCGGGATTGAAGTGGTCCAAATTTGACATGGAAAAGCGCCGATTAAAAGTGGACACGGCACTACTCAATTCCACGAAGATTGGCATCTATGAGACGACCACCAAGACCAGCAATCAGCGGCATATCCCCTTGCCGGAGGAAACTTTTGCACTGCTGAAGCGCTATCGTGTCTCGCAGATGGAGCTGCAGATCGCAAATGGAGATCGGTGGGTGCATACGGACTATGTGTTTACCAAGTCTGACGGCAGCCCCATTGGGCCGGACACCATTACCCAGTGGCTGGCAAAGTTCAGCAAACGGAAAGGTCTCCCGCATATCAACCCCCATGCGTTTCGCCACACGGCAGCCTCTGTGCTGATCTCGCAGGGAACAGATGTGGTCACGGTCTCCAAGATGCTGGGCCATGCCAAGGTTTCCACCACGGAGGATATCTACAGCCATGTGATCGAGGAGAGCAAACAGCAGGCGAGCAACGCGCTGGCGGAGGTGTATTTCCGTAGGAAAGCTGCCGAAAACTGAAAGAGCGTCAGAACACCGAACATGGTGGTTCTGACGCCCCTTTTGACCCTCATAGTCCCCTCGTGGTCCCCTCCGCATTTTGGGACGAATTTTTCTTGCCTCAAAAGTGAAGAAAAACCACCGATTTCTTTCGAAATCAGTGGTTTTTATGGCTTGCGGGTCTGAAATAGATATTTTCTGAAAACCCAGTGTTTTCAATACTTTGCGGTCTTGCGGCCTTGCAATGCGGTGTAAATTTCTACGGTTCCAGATTCAGGCGTGGCTAAT
>Ga0129317_1000965_pt1 | contig 24571 bp, 27 predicted proteins | sample Cm1ome_FD_94430 | JGI IMG/M metagenome (GOLD analysis project Ga0129317, IMG submission 94430) | Eastern black-and-white colobus group fecal microbial communities from Wisconsin, USA - Cm1105 metagenome | ecosystem: Host-associated > Mammals > Digestive system > Large intestine > Fecal | place... | reverse complement strand
GCTTAAAGATTTAATTGAAAAACATCTTCTTGAGGTCCAGAAACCTTCAAGATATATCGGCGGAGAAGTCGGAAGCGTAATTAAAGACAAATCCAAGATCGATGTAAGATTTGCTTTTTGCTTTCCGGATACATATGATATCGGAATGTCTCATCTCGGCATGAAAATACTTTATTCATTGACTAATGAGCGTGAAAACTACTGGTGCGAGCGCTGTTTTGCTCCGGGAGAGGACTTTGAAGCGGTAATGCGCGAGAATAATATCCCTTTATATGCGCTTGAAAGCCTTGACCCTATAAAAGAATTTGATTTTATCGGCTTTACTATGCAGTATGAGCTCTCATATACCAATGTACTTAATATGCTCGACCTGGCTGGAATACCGATATTTGCAGCTGACAGGACACAGGAGCTCACACAGATAGTTGTTGCAGGCGGTCCTTGCGTCTGTAATCCGGAACCCCTTGCCGACTTTTTTGATATATTCATTCTTGGAGAAGGCGAGGAGGTCAACCTCGAACTTATGGACCTCTATGCTGAAATGAAGAAGCAGGGAGCTTCAAGAGATGATTTCCTTCGCAGAGCGGCTCATATCGAAGGCGTATATGTTCCGAAGTTCTATCATTTTTCGTATAAGGCTGACGGGACGATCGACAAAATCACGGTATCCGACGGAGCTCCAGAAGTGATCAGCAAAAGGATAATCAAGGACTTTGACAAGGTGTTTTATCCCGATAATTTTGTTGTTCCTTTTACAGAGATCGTTCAGGACAGGGCATCGGTAGAGGTTCTTCGCGGATGTATTCGCGGCTGCCGTTTTTGTCAGGCAGGCTTTATATACAGACCGTTCAGAGAGAAACATACCGAGACTATATGTAAAGAGGTAAAGTGCCTTTGCGAAAACACGGGCTACGATGAAGTTTCTCTTGCATCACTCAGCACCAGCGACCATTCCGAGATCGATCCTATGCTGACAGCATTGCTTGATTATACGGTAAGTGAAAGGATAAATCTTTCACTCCCTTCGCTAAGAGTCGATAATTTCTCGGAATCTCTGCTCGAAAAGATAAAAAAGGTCAGAAAGAGCGGACTGACTTTTGCTGCTGAAGGCGGTACGCAGCGCCTCCGTGACGTTATAAACAAAAATGTATCCGAAGAGGAGATAATGAACACCTGCCGCATTGCTTTTGAAGGCGGATATTCTTCTGTAAAGCTTTATTTCATGATGGGACTGCCAACTGAGACCGACGAGGACATCGTCGGGATCGCAGAACTTGCAAACAGGATCATAGACCTGTATTATAGTATAGAGAACCGTCCCAAGGGCAGGGGAGTACAGATATCCATCAGCTGTGCGACATTTGTCCCTAAGCCCTTTACTCCGTTCCAGTTCGAGCCTCAGGATACAAGAGAAATGATCGAGCATAAGCAGAAGCTGCTTCTGGACTCTGTCAAGACCAAGAAGATCAAGGTAAGCTATCATAATCCTGATGTCAGCCAGCTTGAGGTCATACTTGCCAAGGGCGACAGAAGACTGTGCAAGGCGATCTATACCGCATGGAAGAAAGGCTGCAAGTTTGACAGCTGGGACGAATATTTTAACTTTGAGAAATGGATGGATGCTTTTGCTGACTGCGGCATCGATACATCATTCTACGCAAACCGCAGATTTGAGTACGATGAGATACTTCCATGGGATCATCTGGACTATTATGTCAGCAAAGAGTTCCTCATACGCGAAAACAAGACAGCTCATAAATCTGTTACAACACCTAACTGCCGCCTGAGGTGTTCGGGCTGCGGAGTAAATAAAAAAGTCGGGAGGGAATGCTTTTGATACGTGTAAGAGCAACATTTGAAAAATGCGGCCGTGCAAAATATATTTCTCATCTCGATCTGAACCGCTGTATGCTGAGAACATTCAGACGCTCGGGACTTCCTATATGGTACACCGAGGGCTTTAATCCTCACCCATACTATTCCTTTGCCCTCGCTCTTTCACTCGGTTTCGAGAGCAGCTGCGAGATACTTGACTTCAACCTTAATGAGGAAATGCCCTATGATGAGATAAGGGACAAGCTCAATGCAGTCATGCCTGAGGGCATGAAGATAATAAAGGTAGCAGAACAAAAGCAGAAAATAACAGCAATAACCGAAGCAGAGTACAGTTTTTCGCTGGTTTCTGATGATACAGAAAGGCTTTACGGCGATATCGAGGCTCTCCTCGGTATGCCCGAGATACTTATTGAAAAGAAGACTAAAAAAGGTATCAAAACTGTCGATATAAAGCCCTCTATTAAAGTCATGCGCTGTGAAAAGAACGATAGATCCGTTGATATGGTCATAAGGCTTCCCGCGGGAACACAGACGAACTTTAACCCGACTCTGTTCATAGATGCTCTCAGAAACTGTAACGGAGCGCCCTTTGAACCCGAAAAAATTCGACGCACGGGAATTTTTTGCGAAAATAATGAAATTTTTTCGTGAAAACACTTGCATTTTTCTGCAAAGTATGTTATCATATAAAAGCATTTGAAATCCGTTCGGACATTTTATGCCCGAATGAGGGTTAATGCCGAAAGACATTAAATCGGATAGTCCGCTGCCTGCTGCTCATTTATTGAGCCCGAGCGCTCAAAGCGCCGCATTATTTATTCCTGTACGTGCCGAATGCTGAACGGCACATCGCGGGACAGGTAAGAATGTTCGGAAATTTTAGGAGGAAAATAAAATGGATGCACTCAAGTTAATCAGCGAATCAAGCATGAAGGAAAATGTTCCGCAGTTCAACGTAGGTGATACCGTTAAGGTTCACGTTCAGATCAAGGAAGGCGATAAGAGCCGTATCCAGATCTTCGAAGGTACTGTAATTGCCAAGAAGCACGGCGGAATCAGCGAGACCTTTACTGTAAGACGTGTTGCACACGGCTGCGGTATCGAAAGAGTATTCCCTCTTCACTCTCCTGTTGTTGACAAGGTAGAGGTCGTAAGATACGGTAAGGTTCGCAGAGCTAAGCTCTACTACCTCAGAGACAGAGTTGGTAAGGCTGCTAAGGTTAAGGAACAGCTCCGCTAACAGGTTGCAGACTGAGTTCAGCCGACTTTGTCTCGGCTGACTCATCTTCTTTCCTTGAGGGACTTAAAGTCCCTTTTTTGCTACATTTTTATAATTAAGAAAGTCTGGAGGCAGCATTATGGCTGACGAAACAAAGAACACTACAGAAAACACAGAAACAGAGGCGCTTGCCGAAGCTGTTGAAGATATCGAGGATGCAGCTGAAGAGCTTGAAGAAGCTGCTGACGTAGACGATACAGATGACGACGATGAAGCCGATGATGACGAGGCTGACGAGGAAGAAAAAGACAAAGCTGACGACGAAGCAGAGAAAAAAGAAGGAAAAATCATCAACGACATTATCGAGGTAGTTGAATCTACTCTTCTTACGGTATTTGTCATCATTATGATATTTACATATTTCCTTCACCCTGTCAATGTAGTCGGAAGCTCGATGAACAATACACTCTTCAATGGAAACAGAGTATTCATGACTACTGTATACACAGGTCCTCATTACGGAGATATCATTGTTATAAATAATGATATGGCATATTTCCTTGACGAAAACAACAAAGTTATTGAAAAAGATATATCAGGTTCAGGTCTGAAGGAATGCATCATCAAGCGAGTTATCGCTGAGCCGGGGCAGACTATCGACTTTGACGTCGATAAAGAGCAGGTCATCGTTGACGGCAAAGTGCTTGACGAGCCTTACATCAGACAGACAGTTATCAGTGATGGCGGTAACTTCAATTTCCCCATAACTGTTCCCGAGGGATATTACTTCGTTATGGGAGATAACAGACGTGAGTCCGCTGACAGTCGTAACGGCGACGTCGGACTTATCAAGAAGGAACAGATCTACGGAAAGGCTATTGTAAAATATTCTCCTATCAAAGAGTTCAAGTTCCTTTTCTTCAAAAATAAGTAATGATCCGACATGATAAAAAAGATCATCGGATTTTGTGAAACACTGCTCATCACATTTTTTGTGGTGAGCATGGTGTTTACTTTCTGTTTTGCCACATACACCATAGACGGCGAATCGATGGAAAGCACGCTGTCACGCGGAGATACCGTATTAGTCAGTAAGATACACCTGTCTGTAAAGCAAGGCGATATCGTTATCGCCAGAACCGATAAATCGGTTACTCTTGACGACAGCGGTGAAATAACGTCTAAAAAAGTTGTGGAAAAGCTTATTGTAAAAAGAGTTATCGCAGCTGAAGGACAGACTATAGATTTTGATTTTGGCAGAGGAAAGGTGTATGTAGACGGCAATGAGCTCCGCGAGGAGTATGCAAGCGGTCTGACGCATCTCGACGAAGGAGCCTTTACAGGAAAGTACCCCGTAAAGGTGCCTGAAGGATATGTATTCGTAATGGGCGATAACAGAAGAAATTCTCTTGACAGCCGCTCGTCAGAACTCGGTTTCGTATCCGTAAAGGATATAGAGGGCGAGGTTATCTGGCGCATGGCACCGTCCGAGAGATTTGGCAAGCTTGACTAATGACCCACAGGAGGCAAGTGTGGATAATACCGACATGAAACAGATCCAGTGGTTTCCCGGACATATGGCTAAAACAAGGAGACTGATCGCAGCAAATCTTTCCCTTGTAGATGCAGTTGTTGAGATAGTAGATGCACGTTCACCTCTCAGCAGCAGAAATCCCGAAATGGATCATATGACAAAGAATAAACCAAGACTGGTTCTGCTAAATAAAAGCGATCTTGCTGACGAGAGATCAACTCAGCAGTGGATAAATTATTTCAGATGCAATGGCTGTGAAGCGCTTGCAGTAGATTGCAAATCAGGCAAGGGACTGAAGTCCATTCTGCCTGCATTGAAAAACACTGTGCTGAGAGAGCTTATGGATAAGCGTGAAAAGAACGGCATGAAAGGTGCGGCTATAAGACTTATGATAGTCGGCATCCCTAATGTCGGTAAATCATCGCTTATAAATAAGTTAGCAGGGTCTAAGCGTGCGAAGGTCGAGGACAGACCAGGCGTAACAAGAACCAAACAATGGGTAAAGCTGGATAATAACACCGAGCTGCTTGATATGCCGGGAGTACTCTGGCCAAAATTTGAAGATCAGAGTGTAGCTGTAAGGCTTGCTTTTACAGGCGCTATAAGCGACGATATACTTGATATCGAAACTCTTGCCATGAAGCTGCTCTCATACCTTGCCGAGAATTATCCGAATTCTCTCACTGAAAGATATAAGATCGAACTCTCAGACGAAGATACCGGTCTTGATCTTCTCGAAAAAGTCGGAAAAAAGCGTGGTATGATGATATCAGGCGGAGAGATCAATACGGAACGTGCTGCAATTACTGTGCTGGATGAATTCAGAAGCGGTAAGCTTGGCAGGATAACCCTTGAAGCTCCTCCGCAGAAGGAGCAGTAATGGCAAGGATCATTCTCCACAAGGAACTTTTTGATTATGATTCACAGCTTCGTAAAGAATATCCTGTGATATGCGGAGTTGACGAAGCCGGCAGAGGGCCTCTTGCCGGTGATGTATATGCTGCTGCAGTCGTTCTTAATGACGATGTGCTGATCAATTATCTAAATGACAGCAAGAAGATCTCAGAAAAGAGGCGAGAGCTTCTGTATGATGAGGTCATAGAAAAGGCTGATGCTTACTGTATCGCCACCGCATCTGTCGAGGAGATTGACCGTCTGAATATTCTTCAGGCTACAATGCTTGCAATGAAGAGAGCGGTAGCCGGACTCGGAGTACAGCCTGATATTGCACTTATTGACGGCAACAGACTTCCCGACATTGATTGCGAATGCAGATATGTTATTCATGGAGATGCCGTATCAGCTTCCATAGCAGCAGCCTCTATCCTTGCAAAGGTTGCAAGAGACCGGTATATGCGTGAGCTTGATGAGAAGTATCCGCAATATTGCTTCGGCAAGCATAAGGGCTATGGAACTGCCATGCATTATGAAAAACTTGCGGAATACGGTATATCAGATGTACACCGCAGAACTTTTTTAAAGAAGCTTTATGACGAAAAGTGAAATAGGAAAACTCGGTGAGGAGAGTGTATGTACTTACCTTATCGAGCGCGGATATAAGATCACCGCACGGAATTACAGGATCAAAGGCGGTGAGATCGATATAATCGCCGAAAATGGTGACTATATCGCTTTTGTTGAAGTTAAATCCCGTAAGCCTGACAGCATGGTCTCAGGATTTGAAGCCGTCAACAAACGAAAACGCGGTCTGATAATAAAGACTGCCGCTGATTATTGCTGTAAGTACCCGAATATGCTTCAGCCGAGGTTTGATGTCGCACAAGTCATCATCGACGCAGGCAAGGTGCTCAGCATTGATTATATTTTAAATGCCTATGATACAACAGGCTACAATTTCATATTCTGAAGGGTGATAATATGTTTTATAACAGCACAAGAAACAGTGATGTCAAGGTCAACAGTGCCGACGCTATTACTCAGGGTATCTCAGCCGAGGGCGGGCTTTTTGTTCCCGAGAGTATCCCGCAGCTTACACTTGATGAGATAAAAGCTATCGGTGATATGAAATACGCTGACAGAGCTGCCTATGTGTTTTCAAAATATCTCACTGACTTTACCGATGCGGAGATACACTATTGTACAGATAATGCTTACAGCGCAAAGAACTTTGAGACTGAAAGCATTGCTGAGATAGCTCATCTCTTTGACGGTACATATATGCTGGAGCTCTGGCACGGTCCTACCTGTGCATTTAAGGATATGGCTCTCCAGATCCTCCCATACTTCCTTACAACATCTGCAAAGAAGATAAAGCTTGACAAGAAGATCGTTATTCTTGTGGCAACTTCCGGTGATACGGGCAAGGCTGCTCTCGAAGGCTTCAAAGATGTTGAGGGAACTTCGATCCTCGTATTCTATCCCGAGGACGGAGTAAGCCCCATGCAGAAACGTCAGATGAAAACTCAGGAAGGTTCAAACGTCGGCGTTTGTGCAATCAAGGGTAATTTTGACGACTGCCAGAACGGCGTAAAGGCAATTTTTACAAATGATGATGTGAAGAAAGCTCTTGACGACAACGGAATGATCTTCTCAAGCGCAAATTCTATCAACTGGGGACGTCTTGTGCCTCAGATCGTTTACTATGTATCTGCCTATGCAGAGCTTGTGAAGGATGGCGAGATCGCTCTCGGCGATAAGATCAATATTGTTGTTCCCACAGGAAACTTCGGTAATATCCTTGCTGCTTACTATGCAAAGCACATGGGTATCCCGGTCAACAAGCTCATCTGTGCTTCAAATATCAACAACGTTCTCACTGACTTCATCAACACAGGTATCTATGACAGGAACAGGCAGTTCTATGCAACAGTATCTCCCTCAATGGATATCCTTATCTCCAGCAATCTTGAGAGACTTCTCTATCTGATGACTGACCGCAATGACGCTCTTATCAGAGAGTGGTTCGGCAAGCTTGCTTCAGAGGGCAGATATGAAGTAAATGATGATGTAAAGAAAAAGCTCAAGGAAGAGTTCGCTGCAGGCTTCTGTGATGATGGTCAGACAAAGGCTACCATCCACTCTGTATATGAGACATATTCATACACTTGTGATACTCATACAGCAGTAGCTGTAAAGGTTTACAAGGATTATAAGGAGACCTCCGGAGATACAACAAAAACTGTTATAGCTTCCACAGCAAGCCCCTATAAGTTCAGTGCAGCTGTTCTTGAAGCACTTGAGGGCAAGGCTTCAGATATAGACGAGTACGATAAGGTTGACAAGATAGCTCAGCTTTCAGATATACCTGTTCCTGCAGCTCTTGCAGATCTCAGAAACAAGCCTGAGCGTTTCAGTGACGTAATCGATAAGGCAGACCAGAAGGACTATGTGCTCAGAACACTGGGCATATAAAATATGAGTCTGTTCGTACTTGCCGATCTGCACCTATGCAAGGGCAATCCCGAAAAAACAATGAGTATCTTTCCGGGGTGGCAGGATTACCAGGAGCGGATCGAGAAAAACTGGCTCGAACTTATAAAAGAAGATGACACGGTAGTACTTCCGGGGGATATATCATGGGGTATGTCTCTTGCGGAAGCTGCTCCTGACTTTCATTTTATAGACGATCTTCCGGGCGAGAAGATCATCATAAAGGGAAATCACGATTATTGGTGGACAACTATGCGTAAAATGGAGGAGTTCCTTGCTTCAGAAGGCTGCAGCTCTATAAAAATACTGCATAACAACCACTATAAATATGATAAATACGGAATATGCGGCACAAGAGGCTGGGTGAATATGCCCGGAGAGACTCAGGACGAAAAAGTTCTGAAAAGGGAAGTGCAGCGTCTTGAGACTTCAATAAAGTCTGCTCTGGCAGATGAACTTGAACCAATAGTTTTTCTGCACTATCCGCCCATCTTTGCCACAAATTTTAATTACGACATCCTTGAGATATTGTACCGTTACAAGATAAAAGATTGCTATTACGGACATATACATGGTCGCTCAGCACATGATCTGTGCGTAAAAAACACATACGATGACATCAATTTTCATCTTATTGCAGGGGATTATTTACAGTTTATCCCTGAAAAGATCATGTGATTTGTGCATTATGCAGAAGTGTTGAAAATCAGTAGAAATATTTTTGCAAATGTGGTATAATATACCAAGTATGTTATATAAATATTGGAGGACGTATCAATATGAGTTTAAAATCATCAAACAAAACAGATGTGAATACTACAGAGTTAGTAATTTCGATCGACGCTGCTGCTTTTGAGGCAGCTGTTGAGAAGGAATACCAGCGACAGAAGAAGAACATCCAGATCAAGGGCTTCAGAAAGGGCAAGGTTTCAAGAAAGCTTGCTGAGAGAGAGTTCGGTGAGGGCGCTTTCTACGAGGGTGCTATCAATTCACTCCTCGGTCCCGAGATCGATGCTGCTGTTAAGGAGACAGGTCTTGTTCTCGTTGACAGACCTAATGTAGAAGTTACATCTATCGATAAGGAAACAGGTGTTGAGCTCAAGGCAGTATGTGTTACAAAGCCTGAGATAGAGATTTCTGACTATAAGGGAATCAAGGCTCCCAAGGAAGTTAAGGAGATCACTGACGAGGATATCGAAAAGCAGATCGAGATCATCAGAAAGAAGAACGCTCGTATCGTTTCTGTTGACGACAGAGCAGCTCAGATGGATGATGAAGTTGTTATCGACTTTGAAGGCTTCTTCGGTGACGAAGCATTTGAAGGCGGCAAGGGCGAGGATCATCCTCTTCGTCTCGGCAGCGGTCAGTTCATCCCCGGCTTCGAGGATCAGATCGTTGGCCACAATATCGGCGATGAGTTCGATGTAAACGTAACTTTCCCTGAGGACTATCAGATGTCTGATTACGCAGGCAAGGAAGCTACATTCAAGTGTAAGCTCAAGTCCATCAGCTATGAGGAACTTCCCGAGATCAACGATGACCTTGTAAAGGATGCAACAGAGTTCGACACAGTTGCTGAGTACAAGGATGATATCAAGACAAAGCTTGAGGAAGCTGCTGCAAGTCAGGCAGATTCTGCTTTTGAGAATGCTGTAATGACAGCTCTTATCGAGAAGGTAGATGCACCTATCCCGAATTGTATGTATGAGCAGAGAATAGACGCTCTTATGAGATCATTCGAGCAGCAGCTCGCACAGCAGGGCATGGACATCAAGCTGTACTTCCAGTACACAGGTATGGATATGGACTCATTCAGAGAGACATACAGAGACAGAGCTGTCAGTGAAGTTAAGCTCAGACTTGCTCTTGAGAAGATCGCAGACCTTGAGAACATCGAGATCTCTGAAGAAGAGCTCAATAACGGTCTCGGCGAGATCGCTGCAGCAAATAATATTGATGTTGAGACAGTTAAGCAGTTCATTCCTCTTGATGAATATACTACAGACCTCAGAGTTCAGAAGGCAGTAGAGCTTGTTAAGGAAAACGCTGTGATTGATAACACTGTTGCAGAGGAAAAGGCTGAATAATAGCTTTTTCGACTAATTTAGCATATAAAGTATCGTTGTCCCGCAGCTTATTGTGGGACAACTGTTTTTAAAGAAAGGGCGATAAATTATGAGCGTACTGGTACCTTATGTCGTTGAACAGACAAGCAGAGGCGAAAGATCATATGATATATATTCAAGACTGCTCAATGACAGAATTATTATGCTTTCAGATCAGGTAAATGACGCGACCGCAAGTGTTGTCGTTGCACAGCTTCTGTATCTTGAAAGTCAGGATTCCGAAAAGGACATCTCTTTATACATCAACAGCCCGGGCGGTTCAGTAACTGCCGGTATGGCTATATATGATACAATGAACTATATCAAGTGCGATGTATCAACAATATGTATCGGTATGGCTGCTTCAATGGGAGCATTTCTCCTTTCATCAGGAGCAAAAGGCAAAAGGATCGCTCTTCCAAACAGTGAGATCATGATCCATCAGCCCCTTATAGGCGGCGGTCTCGGCGGTCAGCAGACAGACATTATGATCCACGCTAAAAACCTTGAGCGCACAAGAGATCGCCTTGAGGAAATTCTCGCAAACAACACAGGCAAGAGCATAGAGGAGATCCATGCAGCTTGTGAGCGCGATAATTACATGACTGCTAACGAAGCACTTGAATACGGACTTATCGACAAGGTCATAACAAAAAGGTAGGGGTTATAAATGGCTGAAACGTTTAAATCGTGCAGCTTCTGCGGCAAGGGGGAAAACAGGGTTCGCAGTATGTTTTCTGCCGGTTCATCCAATATATGTGATGAATGCGTAACTTACTGCTATGAAATGCTCTATGGACCCGGAGTGGCTAAAGCTCACAGAAAGGCAGCAAAATCAGAATCCGAGAAAGATACATCTTCATTGACTCTCATGAAGCCTATGGAGATCAAGTCTTTCCTTGACGAGTATGTCATCGGTCAGGACGATGCAAAGATATCGCTTTCTGTTGCTGTTTACAATCATTATAAGAGAATAATGAGCCAGGAAAACGAGAAGGAGCTTACCGAAAATGACGGTGTTGAGCTTCAGAAGAGCAATGTTCTTCTGCTCGGACCTACGGGTGTAGGTAAGACGTTCCTTGCACAGACACTGGCAAAGCTTCTCAATGTTCCTTTTGCTATCGCTGACGCTACGACTATAACAGAGGCAGGTTACGTCGGTGATGACGTTGAAAATGTTCTCCTCAGGCTTATTCAGGCTGCCGATTTTGATATCAAGGCTGCTGAAAGAGGCATTATTTATATTGATGAGATAGATAAGATAGCCAGAAAGTCCGAAAACACCTCTCTCACCCGCGACGTAAGCGGCGAGGGTGTACAGCAGGCTCTTCTGAAGATCATAGAAGGAACAGTATCAAATGTTCCGCCTCAGGGAGGAAGAAAGCATCCAAATCAGGAAGTTATACAGATAAACACAAAGAATATCCTGTTTATCTGCGGCGGTGCTTTTGATGGTCTTGAAAAGCAGATACAGAAGCGTATCGGAAAGGCTCCTATCGGTTTTGGCGGCGAGATCAAGCCCCACAAGGAGGAAATGGACAATATTTTCAAGAAGGTTGTGCCTAAGGACCTTGTTAAGTTCGGTATGGTACCTGAATTTGTTGGCCGTCTCCCTGTTATATCCGTACTTGAAGAGCTGGACGAAGCTTCACTTGTCAGAATCCTTACAGAGCCTAAGAACGCACTTATCAAGCAGTATAAGAAGCTTTTCAGCTACGATGATATCGAGCTTGAAATAGAGGATGATGCTCTTACAGAGATCGCCAAGAAAGCTATAGCTCAGAAAACAGGTGCCCGCGGACTGCGCTCAATACTTGAGACTATCCTTATGAATACCATGTTTACCGTTCCGTCTGACGGAAGTATCGCAAAGGTAACAGTTACAGCTGACTGTGTGATAAACGGTGTACAGCCGCTTCTCACAAACAGAAGGAACAAGCTTCTTAAAGCTGAATAAAAGATCAAGGGACTGCAAAAGCAGTCCCTTTTTTGGTTATCAGCAGCCGCAGCCGCAGTTGTTGTTTCCACAGTCACAGCCGTTATTGCCGCAGCCTGAGAAAAGAATGATCACCAGAAGTACTAAAAGTATGATGCACCAGCAATTATTTCCTCCGAAGCATGAATTACACATAATTGAACAACTCCTTGAATTGATGTATTTGAACCGCTTTATCTGCGCTTCATAGTACATAGTATGCCAACTGAAAAAAAGTGTTACAGTTCATAAAAGATTTCTGTTTTCGACAGTTATCGCATGAAAAAAATGGCATAATATTATAGAGACAGATAAGGAGGAAAAATATGATCAATAACAGTAAATTCACAAAAAAGTCGGCAGATATAATCGAAGGCGCGGTCGTATATGCATCAGATATGGGGCATACCTATGTCGGGAGTGAGCATTTACTTCTGTCTATACTTGGTGAAAATACATCCGATGCCGCCGATATACTGAAAAACGGAGGGATCACATTTGAGACGTTCAGAAACAGTATTATTGAACTTGTCGGACAGGGCACGCCATCAGTCCTTAATCAGAGATTTTTTACCGCCGCGACAAAGAGAATACTGGAAAAAGCCTGCAGTGACGCCACTTCATCAGATAGTAAACAAGCATCGGCAGAGCATATTCTCACAGCAGTAATAAAGGAAAGCACTTGTACAGCTTGTACTCTTATCAGGAAAAACGGCGGAGATATGGGCTATATATGTGATAAGCTCTGTTTAATGTCTGACAAAAAAACAAGTTTTGAACTTAAAGATGCACTGAAGCCAAGGCCTTCAAAATATCCAAATTTGTTCAGATACGGACGGAATATGACTGATATTACTGAGGTCAGAAAAAACGATCCGCTCATTGGAAGGAAAAATGAAGTCAGCAGGATACTTCAGATACTTGCTCGACGGAGCAAAAATAATCCATGTCTTATCGGCGAAGCCGGTGTGGGCAAAACTGCTGTAATTGAAGGCGTTGCCGAGTTATTTATGCGTAATGCCGTTCCCGTCAGCCTTAAAAACAAGTATATATTCAGTCTTGACCTGACTTCTTTGCTGTCAGGAGCTAAGTATAGAGGAGATTTTGAAGAACGTGTCAAGGCTTGTGTGGATGAAGCAGTCAGCGCGCGAAATATAATCCTTTTTATTGACGAAATACACAGCATTGTGGGGGCAGGTGCCGCTGAGGGAGCTATTGACGCAGCTAATATAATGAAGCCGCAGCTTGCAAGAGGAGAGCTGCAGATAATCGGGGCAACAACATTCGATGAATACAGAAAATCTATAGAAAAAGATCATGCCCTTGAAAGACGTTTTCAGCCGGTTAATATTTCAGAGCCCGATACAGAGAGCTGTATAAACATCATAAACGGTCTGAAAAGCAACTATGAAAAGTATCACGGAGTCAGTATCAATGGAAAAATCGTCTCTCTTGCAGTTAAAATGTCACAGCGATATATAACCGACCGATTTCTTCCTGATAAGGCGATCGATATACTTGATGAAGCCTGTGCCGCAGCGAAAATACGAGCAGGCGAAACAGCACCGGATATAGGAACAGATTATATATCCATGAATGACAGAAAGCTGAGTGAACTGAAAAGTACTGTCAGTATTTCTGGTATTACACAACTTACAGAAAACGACGTATACGCTGTTATATCAATGCATTCAGGAGTTCCTGTTAACAGAATAACCTATGCCGAAGCCAAAAGGCTTTCAAGTCTGTCTGATAAGCTTTCGGAGCGTATAATCGGTCACAGAAAAGCAATATCAAAGATAACGGAAGCGGTTTTCAGAGCAAGGTCAGGACTTCGTGACAGCAGTCGACCAATGGCTTCATTTCTATTCGCCGGAGCAACAGGTGTCGGAAAGACCGAGCTCGCCAAAGCTCTTGCTGATAGTATTTTTGACGGAGAAAGGGACCTGATCAGGATAGATATGTCCGAATATATGGAAAAGCATTCTGTTTCCAAGCTCATAGGAGCTCCTCCGGGATATGCAGGCTACGACAGTAATGATCACAACCTTTGTGAAAAGGTGAGAAGAAAGCCGTATTCGCTTGTACTCTTTGATGAGATCGAAAAAGCCGACCGTGAAGTTCTGAATATACTTTTGCAGATCCTCGAAGATGGCATCGTTACGGATTCTGTGATGAGACAGGTCAGCTTCCGAAATTGTATGATCATAATGACGTCAAATGTCGGAGCTGAGGAGATACTCACGTCGAAATCTTTAGGCTTTGAAAGTAATAGCGTTAATGACCGAGAAGAAATGACACTTTCCGCTATCAGAAAAAGCTTTTCTCCTGAATTTCTTAACAGGATAGATGAAGTGATCGTCTTCGGACCGCTTGAATACGATGAGCTTCTTGAAATAAGCCGCAAAGAGCTTGAAAAACTAAGGCTTCGCGCTCAAACTGTTGGTATAACTCTCGACTTCACCGATAAAGTTTCTGAAATAGTCGTAGATACTAAGGAGGCAGCCAGATATGGAGCCAGACCTATCAGGCGGCGAGTTTCCGAACTTGTGGAAAGCAAACTTGCCCGTATGATGATCAATTCAGAGATCAGCAGGGGAGACCGTATAAAAATTGATATCAAAGATAACGAAATATCAGTTACCAAACTTGTCACTGTATGAAAAAGGCAATACACACCTGTGTATTGCCTTTTATACTTATTTGATGTCCTTTACTGCAAGAAGCGGTGGGGGAGTCTTGTCTTTATTAGCATATATAGAATTGAATGCTAAAGCTCTGCCTGTTACGTCAACATAGAGATCATCAAGGTCATCAGCATTAGCGATCATTGCGACCTTTACATGAGTTGACTCACCCTTGGGGATATTGATATGGTTTTTGCCGGATTTGTTATCGGCTTCCAGAGAAAGAAAGTCCTCGACTGCTATCTTATCACTGCTGAGTTGCACCTTATCATCAAGATGATAGAGAACACGCCAGTTTGCGTCCCATTCCGTCTCGTTTATAAGAGTGGGAGCGATGAGATAATCGAAGTGACTGCTTTCTGCATCTTCGTATATATCATTCTCGCCGATATTCTTATATGTCAGATCAAGAACGATAACTTTCTTCTGTACAGTTATAGTGTCAGTAACTTCATCGGCAGTTTTTACACCGTCGCCAAGAGTTCCGTATTCATAAGTTTCGTATATTTTGCCGTCATCGCTGAGATAGCCGCTGTAATCAGCAGGGTTACCGCATGGGTCCGAAGAAATACCGTCGAAGTTATCCTGCACCCATGCATCATTGAGGGTTATCTCTACCTTATTTTCGATAGTATCTGTAATGCTCTCGGTATCTGTGAACGTATCTCCGATATGCAGGGACTCAAAGGCTTCTACTTCGCCGGTATTAGAGTCGCTGTCCTTACCGGCATCGCTGTCATCAGACTCCGATTCAGTCAACTCGTTCCATGTTGTCCAGCTAAGAGTATCCTCAAATTCCGCAGCGTCAACAAGCTTCATTCCCTGAATAATGCTGCTGAGATCGGTATCGGAGATGTCTCCTGCGGCGTCCATTCTTACAATAAAATTGGTACCTTTGAAGTGTATCCATATATTCTTTGATAATGTGCTTTCAGCTGAATCATCATCACCGATCTGTCGGCAGAAGATAAAGGCGTTCTTCTCTTCATCTGAAACATCAATAATATTTTCTATGCGCCATATATCCTCTTCCATTGGACAGGATTCATACACGCGGAAATAGTAGGCTTCAAAAGCGACTCCATTATCTTTATCAAATCTGTGAAGTAAGTCGGGAGAAGATACATCGGCACTGAATCCTTCGGGCAGCCATGTGTACTGAACATTGTATTTTCTTGTTTCGTCAGTTTCAGAGTTCTTTGGAGTAAACCTGAGGGTATATTCATTTTCGCCTTCTTTTGTGTAATACAGCTTATCATATTCTGCTTCCGAGTCTTCAACCGAAAGATTCTCGGGAGCTATCTCAGTGTTTTCAACTTCCTCGACCTCTGTAGAAGGTGCAGAGGAAGGACGTGCTTTTGAGAGGGCATATACCGATGCAGGAGCTGCTATAACTATCGCGGCAGCAGCTGCCACCATGCCTCTGTAACGTCTCTGTATATGATTTGTTGTCGTTTTCATGGTAATTCCTTTCTGTATCTCTGCTTTGCGCAGCTCATACAAGGCGGAGAAATCATGCTTCTTATCCGATGAAAAAGCTTCATCTATTATATTGTCCCATTCCTTTTGAGTGGGAAGTCCCTTATTTTTCATCGCTAATTTCTCCTTTCAGGCGCTTTTTCGTACGTTCAAAACGCTTTCGTACATTTGATTCGGTGAGTGACAGCTTCTCAGCGACATCCTTCCATGACATCTCTTTTACACAGCGCATTATAACAATGCTCTTATCAGGTTCTTTCACTGAATGAAGCAATTCATCGATTGTTTCCGACCTTTCAGAACACTGGTTCGGATCGGCTATCTGCATAGCTTCATCTATTGCGACCTCCGAATTGAACCGCTTTTTGTTCCTGCGGTAGATATTGATGGAGGTACTCTTGATGACCTTGATCATATAGTTCTTTGTCCTGTCACTGTTACAGTCGCTGAGCTTGTGGAGTTTCCCTATGAGCCTGAGAAAAGCCTCAGAGACCGCATCCTCGGCAAGTCCCTGATCGTGCAGAACCGCATATGCTATTCTGTACATCGGCTGTTCGTCTACTTCATAGAGAGCTCTCAGCTTTTCTGAGTTCTCCTGCGTCATTTTATCACCTCGTTTGAAACGTTTCATAACATATAACACCTGAGAGCCACGATTTGTGACAACAAAAATAAAAAAATTCCTTTCGGGTTTGTTTATATACCCGAAAGGTCGAAATCAGGTACATAATCCTCAGAGGCAGAGCTTCTTTCCTGTGTGAAACCTTTTAAACCAAGCTCAGCTGCACGATTTATGACCGAATTATATTCCATTTTAGTGACCTTTCTTTTCAGCTCACTGAACTCCTCTGATATAAAATCAAAGGGAGTATACTGATTCATAATGCTCACAAGAACATCATCACGCGAAGTATTGTCGGCTATCCATTCAATGAGCTTGATCGAATCATGCCTGTGGGAGGGGAGAACCATATGACGAATGACAGTACCCTTCATAAGACCGCCCTCACTGTTGAACGTAAGCTTACCGACCTGTTTTATCATTGCAAGTATCGCCTCAGAGGCATACTCAAAATAGTCTGGCGCATTTGAATATTTTGAAGATATATCCGACGAGAAATACTTCATATCGGGAAGATAGACATCTATATAGCCCTCCAGCATATCTATCGTTTCTTTAAGCTCGTATCCTCCGCAGTTGAAAACAACAGGTATATCCAGCTTGTGTTTTACCATGTCAAGTGCATTGATTATATTCGGGACAAAATGAGTAGGAGTCACAAGATCGATATTATCTGCGCCGTCCTCTTGAAGCCTCAGAAAGATATCAGCCAGCTGTTTGTCGGTTATCTCTTTTCCGAAAAGTTTATTGCTTATCTTATTGTTCTGGCAGAAGCAGCAATGCAGATTACACCCCGAGAAAAAAACAGTGCCTGCACCATTTTTGTAGGAAATACAAGGCTCCTCCCATTTATGCAGCGATGCTCTGGCAACAATTACAGAACTGCCTGCTCCGCATATACCTGTTGAATTGCTTCTGTCTGCACCGCAATTTCGCGGACAAAGTGTACATTTATAAATCATATTCATCATCCATATAATCTCTGTAATTGAAGTTTTCGGCAGTAGCTGTGCTGTCAAGCACCTCATGTACATTGATATCATGCTTTATACAGTACATCGCTGCCGCTGTAAGAAACAGACTTTTTGAAAGCTTATTCTTTAAACAATAGTCTGTAATAAGCCTGTCTTCGTAAAGACTCGCTTTGCATGAAAGGCTTTTATAATATATCACACTGTTTGAATAACGTGTAGTTTTGTTATTTTTAGGCTTTTTCCTGTCCATAACATTCCCCCCTGATAGAATAATTGTAACATTGCTGTCGGATAATGTCAATAATTGCCGCAAAAAACGCTTTCTATCATTGAATATCACAAAAATTTCACTTGCTTTTTTGTGGAAAATGATGTATAATTAGTATTGCATAAAATTTTAAGGAGTTATGAATATGACTAATATAGGTTTTATCGGCGCAGGCAATATGGGCTCTGCTATAATGAAGGGTATCTCCTCAAGCAGTCTTTGTAAGGATACTGCTCTTTTTGCTTTCGATCCGAGTACAGAAAAGGTAGAAGCTCTCTCAGAATACGGTGTTGGAGCCTGCTCTTCCGAAAAGGAGATAATGGAAAAGTGCAAGTTTGTTTTCCTTGCAGTCAAGCCTCAGATAATCGAAGGCGTTCTGGAAGCAATCTCAGCTTACACTACTGAGGAAACTGTTATTATTTCCATAGCAGCCGGAATTGGCGATGAATTTATTGCCAAAAAGACAATTCCCGAGGCAAAGGTAATACTTGTTATGCCAAATACACCTCTTCTTCTCGGAGAAGGTGCATCAGCTCTCTCGAGAAACGACAAGGTCACTGATGAGGAATTTGACGTAGTTCTGAATATTTTCAGAATATGCGGTAAGGCAGCTGTTATCCCCAAGGATAAGATGAAGGAGATAATTGCTATCAACGGAAGCAGTCCTGCATTTATCTATCTGTTTGCAAAGGGCTTTATAGACTATGCCGCATCTGTCGGCATTGACAGAGCTGCCGCTGAGGAACTATTCACTCAGAGCCTTATAGGTTCGGCAAAGATGATAACAGATTCGGGAAATACTATCGATGAGCTTATAAAGATGGTATCTTCTCCCGGCGGAACCACTCTTGCAGGTCTTGATAAGCTCTATGAAGGCAATCTCACCGATGTTGTAAAAAAATGCTGTGAGAGCTGTACAAACAGAGCATACGAGCTTTCAAAGTAAGTCTAAAACATTATTTTCATGCATATCATTTCAGTGAAAGGAATGATATACATGAAACAGATAAGTACGATCTCAGAAAAACGGACAAGCCTGACTGTATATATGTTCTTTATTGCTGTGGGTATTGTGATCGGCACATTTCTCGCAAAGTACCCGTCTCTTGCAGGCAATAAGCTTATAAACCAGTATTTTATGGTCCCGAATGAAGGGGTCAGGATATCATCTTTGATATCGGGAACATTTCTTTTGTCGTTTTTTATTATTGTCATGGCTTTTTTCTTCGGGTCTTCCGCTTTTGGACAGCCTTTCGGTATATTTCTGCTTCTTTACCGTGGGATAGGTATCGGAATATCTGCATCATCGATGTATATCTCATCTGGAGCGGCTGCTATAATACCTGTGGCTGTAACCGTTCTTCCGAAAGCAGTTGCCTTTTCCGTCATAGCAGCTCTTGCTGTCAGAGAGAATATACATTATTCATGTCATATACTCTCGCACTGCTTTTTTAACAGAGAACACGAGACTATAAAAGGCGGTCTCAAGCTCTGGTCAATAAAATTCATCGTGCTTATTGTATTATCTTTAATAATTTCGTCCGCCGACGGAACAATATACTTCTTTTTTACTTCTGTTGGCGGTAAATAAATGGAGGAATTTCAAATTGGGTCTTTTTTCCAAGAATTATGAAAGCGCAGGAGTCGGTATCTCCAAGTATGCTCCAAAGAAAAAGGGAATAGCGCTGTTTTTTGATATTGTAGGCAGAAAATTCTGGAAGCTGATGCAGGTGAATCTGCTATATATGCTTTTCTTTCTGCCCCTTGTTATGATGCTTCCTGTAATGACCATTTTCAAAAACCATTATCATGTATCAGTGGCTTCCATGATAGTCATGCTGCTCATATTCATGGTTCTCATCGGACCTGCGACAGCAGGAATGACAAAGGTCATAAGGTTATTTTTAATAAACAAGCATTCATTTATTATGCGTGACTTTTTCAATGGATTCAAGACAAACTTCAAAAAAGCGGCAATAGTTGGTTTTCTTGATTGCCTTGTGATTCTGTCCGCTATCGCATCGCTGAATGTTTATCCTGCACTGGCTATACAGACGCAGACAAAGCTCATGTACATACCTATGGTCATAACATTCAGCCTGTTCCTTGTCATAATCATCATGAATCATTATATATTCCTGATGATGACGGCTACAAACTTATCTTTTAAGAATTTGCTGAAAAATTCACTTGCTCTTGCATTCGTCGCACTGAAACAGAACTTTCTGACATTTATTATAGTTCTTGCAGTTCTTGCTGTGATGATTCTGCTTATGTTTTACCTGTTTCCGGTGTTCCTGCTGCTTGTACCGTTTTTCCCTGCGGCATTCATTTGCCTGCTTAACTGCTTTATAAGTTACCCTGTGATACAGAAATATGTTATCAATCCCTATTATACAAGCATAGGCGAGATCAATCCCGAGCTCGTTGATGACACTCCCACTGATGAGGAGCGCATTTTTGAGGATATGGGCGGAAAGGAACAGCCTATCGAAAAGAGAAAAAAGGGCAAAGGTAAGAGAATATCCTAAAAAATACGGCGCTTTTTTGGCGCCGTAAATTTTTTTGTGATATTTTGTGTAGCTTTTCCGTTTTATATATGAAGTACTTCAACAGATACAGAAGAAAGGAAGTGACATAATGGAGCCTGACAAAATGGCAGACATATACGACAGGAATAAAAATGCAGTATTTCGTATGGCTTTTTCCTACTGCAAGAACAAGGCAGACGCAGAAGATATAATGCAGGACGTCTTTATCAAGCTTTTCACAGGCGGCGCCGAGTTTGAAAACGAAGATAAGGAGCGAAGCTGGATTCTGAAGGTCACCGTGAACAAGTGCAGGGATATGTTCCGCTCACTGAGATACAAGTATTCATTGACTTCGATCCCCCTTGATGAAGCCTGTCTAACCTATGAGACCCCCGAAGAAAGCGAAGTCTATCACGCTGTAATGTCACTTCCGACAAAATACAGGATCGTTATTCACTTATACTACTACGAGGATTACTCCGTAAAGGAGATAAGCAGTATCACGGGAACAAAGGAATCAGCTGTTCAGACGCAGCTTTACCGTGCAAGAAAAAAGCTTAAAGATATTCTCGGAAAGGAGCTCCTGACATGAATATGAACGATTATAAAAAGGTAACAGACCGCTTGGAACCTGATGAGCGGTGCAGAAAAGAGGTACTTGATATGAGTAAACGTGAGAACAGAATAAAGCAGAATACAAACGAGTTTGAGGAAAAGGTATCAGGCGTAGAAGTCCGCCACGGAAACGGCGCTCTTAGATTTGTCGGTATCGCAGCTGCTTTCGCACTGATAGCAGGCGGTATAGGAACAACAGGTGTACTGCTCCATAAGAACAGCAGGAACGTCTCGCAGCTTACAGAGGCAGGCGAGGAGGAAACGGTTACCGAAGAGCTCACAGAGGAGGTAACAGAAGAGCCTACTGAATCTGAGGCAGGCGAAGATTATGATTATGAAGCTATCGCCAGAGAGATCACAGACGGTTATCTCGAGAGAACTAATATTCTTGTACACGGCGATGTGGAGTATGACGCAAATGATACCATAACATTCTATACCTATGACAGTTCTGATGCCGAATGGTCAGAAAATTACGGCGGTGAGCGTACATTCTACAAAGTGACTGATGAGCGCTTCAACAGCTGTCAGGATATCTACGATTACTACAAAGAGCTAATTGCTAACACTATTGAATTTGGAGGTCATAGTGAGCCTTTAATAACAGCTTCTGATTATAAAGACGGTGTCACTTTAGATGGAGCCGGTGTAGTAAGCTATCTTGGCGGAGATGCAAGCAGATTTGAAAACGGCAGCAAGGTCGACCTATATATACCCGATCCCGAAGATGACAGCACGGTTGATTATACAGCTCATGGCATCAACGGTGGAGTCTATATTGATTATAACGGAGAGCTCTACCTTAGACCTCATGACGATTGGTGTGAGCATTATACTTCCGAGCCTGTGATAGTCGAAAACAGCGAGGACAGGATAGTAGTTTCACGCTATATCGATTATAATATGCAAAATGAACAATACGGCACACAGAAACTGTTTACCTTAGTGCTCCAAAATGGTGAATGGAAGATACAGAGCATAGGAACAGGAATGCAACCCGAGTATCTGTCATCAATTGCTATCCAGTGCTACCTTGAGGACAGGGCAGAATATAATGATATAAATATCGACTGCGGTGACATTATGGCTCCTCTTGAGATGCTGGAGTATGATGAAGAAAACAAAACTTCACGGGTACACGCTGTTCTTCATGATGTAAACGGTGTTGATGCAATAGATGTAACAGCAGATATCGATCTTAATAGTGTCAAAGTGACATCAGCAGATATAACAAGACTCAATGAGTATGATGGTACACTGAAGCGTCCAAGCGTTATCTGGGCTGAGGAACACCCCGACGGCAAGGAATAAAAAAACTATCCCCTGAACATAAAAGTTCAGGGGATTTTTGTAACATTAATAGGGTTCCTGCATAGAATATAAGCAGGGAAGAGATCAGACATCAACTATATTGGTAACGACTCCAGCAGGAGAGATGTCAATGTGACCGAAGGAAGGCTTTTTTCCGTCACGGGGCAGGGAAGCGCTTCCGGGATTCATTATGTAAAGTCCGTTCTCATTGCTCTGATAGCGGACATGAGTATGCCCGAAAAGAACGATATCACAGCCGTTGGTGAGCGCAAGGTTTTTCAGCCTGTCCAGAGAGCCGCTTACACCGTAAAGGTGACCGTGTGTAGCAAGTATCTTATGCTCAAGGACAGGAAGTACAAAAACATCATTGCTGAGACTATCAAAGTCGCAGTTGCCTGCAACGTGTATTATCTTTGGAGCAAGCTTCTGGTGAGACAGGATGAAATTATCCAGCTCATGCTCGCCGTCGCCAAGGTGGATTATCCAGTCAGCATCGGTATTACGGAGAATTATACTTTCAAGATTGAAGTAATTACCATGTGTATCTGATAAAACAACAATTCGCAAGATGATCCCTCCCAGTTGATATTATAAGTGTATTATAACATAAAATTACAAAAATATCAACCGTTACGGAGGAATATTTTCATTTTTTACTAAAATGTGCGCGTAAAGCAACAGTTACCTGCCTCGGTATATAACATATTCCTAAGAAAAAAGCAATATAATAGTTGTGTACATTATCACAAAGGAGGCTTTTATGAATAATAACATAGACCCGAAAAAAATATCCGGACTGCTCAACGCAGTCAGCAAAAAGATAGGAGTTCCGCCTGAAAAGCTGCGTTCAGAGCTTGAGGAGGGAAAGTTTGACAGTGCTCTTTCAGCAATGAATAAAAACGATGCCGCGAAATTCCAGCAGGCCGTCAACAATCCCAAGCTGGTAGAAAAAATGATGAGCACTCCGCAGGCTAAGGCACTGTATGAGAAGCTTTCGGGCGGTAAGAAATAACAGGAGAAACAAGTGGATGACATAATGGAAAGGATCAGCGAACTGCTCTCGGACGAAGAAAGCGTAAAACAGCTGTCGGAGCTTGCACAGATGCTGGTCTCGGAGGACGGAAGCGCCTCTGACACCGCTAACGCAGAAAAACAGTCCGATGAACAGCCTGATCTGGGCGCAGTGCTGAAGCTCACAAGCCTTGTGGGAGCAGTTTCAAATGACAGCAAGAATACCGACCTGCTCCGCGCATTAAAACCACATCTCAGCGCAGATAAACAAAAGCGTGTAGACAAGGCAATAAAGCTCATGAAGCTGCTGGCAATGTGGAATATAGCAAAGGACAGTGGTCTGTTGCAGGAACTGATCTGATTTAGGGAGGTGATCTGATGGCGGTATATAACAGGAAAGGCAGTAAAGAACGCGGCTGTGAGAATATGCGGATATACCAGAACTGTCCACGGAATATCGCCGCAGATATCCCTCCCAATGAAGATAAGAGGTGTGAAAATGAAGATAAATACACCGAACAATATACTGCCAGCCCACTGAAAAGCATAATTGATGATATGCTTGACGGCGGGATAGACAGTGACAAGCTTCTGGTAGCTGTTCTGCTATACCTTCTTATAAAGGAGGGTGCTGATATAAAGCTCATTATAGCACTTGGATATATACTGATGTGAGAGGTAAAAATGAATACGGAAATGATATTCAAACTTGGCTGTGCAGCAGTCGTTTTAGGAGTCGCTATATACTATTTCAGACGCGAAAAAAAGATATTGTCACTTTTTATAGGAGCTGTAACAGGATGTGCGGCTTTGTTCATCGTAAATAAATACGGCTGTTTTCTTGGGGTGGACATACATCTTAACCTTTTTAACACACTTGGCAGCATTGTTCTCGGAGTACCTTTTGTTGTTTTTCTTGTAATAATGAATTTTTTGTGAAAATAAAGTCCTATTTCACAAAAACTATTGAATTATTATCTTTTTTATGGTAAAATATTCTTATAGGAGGTGGAT
>Ga0129317_1000964_pt1 | contig 24668 bp, 21 predicted proteins | sample Cm1ome_FD_94430 | JGI IMG/M metagenome (GOLD analysis project Ga0129317, IMG submission 94430) | Eastern black-and-white colobus group fecal microbial communities from Wisconsin, USA - Cm1105 metagenome | ecosystem: Host-associated > Mammals > Digestive system > Large intestine > Fecal | place... | reverse complement strand
CCTCGCTTTTGAAGTCGATGGCCGGGGACACCACCGCGTTGGCAAAGCCCGTGATGGGCACCAGGGTCCCGGCGCCGCCGAAGCGGGCCAGCCTGCTGTACAGGTTGAAGCCCGTCAGCAGGGCCGACAGCAGCACCATGGTGCAGGAGGTGGCGGTCCCGGCGTCCTCCTCGTTCAATCCCGCGGCGCTCCAGCCGTTCTGGATGGCCTGGCCCACCACGCAGATCGCTCCGCCAATGACAAAAGCCAGGACCACGTCTTTCAGAATGGGGGACTTCTTGGATTTCTGCTGCACGTACTGCTGGTACTCCTTGGGGGTCATATCCATGGAAACACTTCCTTTCGTGTCCAGTATGTCCCCCCACATTTTAAAATATGTATTTCTTGAAAAGGCAGGCCAAAGGCGGTACACTATACCCAGCACAATTTGGGAGGAACCACCTATGAAAACCGCCGCCAGGCCCTTGGGCCTGTATGTCCACATCCCCTTCTGCAAGCAGAAGTGCGCCTACTGCGACTTCTATTCCCTGTCCGGGAACGAGGGGCTCATGGACGACTATACCGGCGCCCTCTGCGCCCACCTGACGGAGACGGCCCCCTTTGCCGCCGGGCACACCGTGGACACCGTCTACTTCGGCGGCGGCACCCCCAGCTATCTGGGGGAAAAGCGGCTGATTCAGATTCTAAAAACCATTCTGAAAAAATACCGGGTGGACCGGAACGCCGAGATCACCCTGGAGGCCAACCCGGACTCCGCCGGGGACCGGAAGGTACTGAAGGCCCTGCGAAAGGCGGGCTTCAACCGCATCTCCCTGGGGATGCAGTCCGCCTGCGACCAGGAGCTGCGGGAAATTGGGCGCATCCACACCATGGACCAGGTCCGCGCCGCCGTGGAGGCCGCCCGGAAGGCGGGCTTTGACAACCTGTCCCTGGACCTGATCTACGGCCTCCCCCACCAGAGCCAGGACCGCTGGGCCGCCAATCTGGCCGCCGCCGTGGACTTGGCCCCGGACCACCTGAGCTGCTACGGGCTGAAGGTGGAGGAAGGAACGCCCCTTTACGCCCGCCGGGAGGTTGCCGGTCTGCCGGGGGATGACCAGCAGGCCGACATGTACCTCTACACCGTGGACTATCTCCGGCGGTTCGGCTATTTCCAGTACGAGATCTCCAACTTCGCCCGCGCCGGCCGGGAGTCCCGCCACAACCTGAAATACTGGACCCTGGGGGAGTACGCCGGCTTCGGCCCCGGCGCCCACTCCGACTTCGGGGATGTCCGCTACGCCTACGAAAAGGACCTGGCGGGCTACATCCGGGGTGTCCGGGAGGGGACCCCCATGCTGTCGGAAAACGACCGCATCCCGCCCATGGACCGGGACACGGAATGGCTGATGCTGGGACTGCGGACGGTCCAGGGTCTGGACCCCAAGGTCTTTGAGCAGCGGTTCCGCCGCCGCTTCTCCATGTTCCTGCCCTTCCTGACCCAATGTGAACAGGCGGGCTACGCCGTCTGTGAGGAGGACCGCTGGCACCTGACGCCCAAGGGCTTCCTGGTATCCAACCAGGTCATCGGCGCCATGTTGGACGTGCTGGCGGAGGACAAGCGCCGCCGGACAGAGGCCGCCGCCCGGGGCGACTTCCGGGTCCGCCTGGACTGAACCGCACACTGTAAAGGAGGAATTTCCATTATGTATACCTGTGCCCACTGCACCGTCAAAGCCTGCCGCCAGGAGCACCCGGACCAGCTGCCACAAAACTGCCCCATGCGGCTCCATCCGGACACCATGGACACCCCCCAGCCGGAGTATTTCCTGCCGGAGAACCACGAATTTTACGTGAAGTGCTCCGAGATCGAGGCCGAGGGCTACGGCCAGTGGCCCCGCATCCGGGAGATCGTGGAGCTGTGTCACGCCATGGGCTACCGAAAGATCGGCCTGGCCTTCTGCGGCGGGCTCCACAAGGAGGCCCGGTCCGCCGCAGACATTTTCCGGAAGAACGGGCTGGAGGTGGTCTCCGTCATGTGCAAGACGGGCCACGTGCCCAAGCCCGCCGTGGGCATTGAAAAGCAGGTCCGGGGCCCCGGCGCCTTTGAGCCCATGTGCAATCCCATCCTGCAGGCCAAGCTGCTGAACGAGGCACAAACGGAGCTGAACGTGGTCTTCGGTCTATGCGTGGGCCACGACAGCATGTTCTACAAGTACTCCGACGCCCTGGTGACCACCCTGGTAGTCAAGGACCGGGCCCTGGCCCACAACCCTCTGGGGGCCATCCACTGCGCCGACGGCTACATGAAGCCCCGGCTGTTCCCCTATGCGGAAGAAACCATTTGACCGATCACCCCGCCAAAGGCGGGGTGATTCTTTTTTTGTATCACACTGGTCATTCGTATATTTTTTCGCAATATAAACATTTTTTTCTACCATTACTGTGTCATTTCGCCATTTTTTCGTCGTTTAACTTTATTCAAGAAAACAAATATTGACAAATTGTGAACGCGGAGATATACTTTTTCGTAATTCGATATTTGTACTTGTCAATGCCGTCATTCCTATCACTTTGACAACCTTACAAATTAGAAGGACGCAGGATGCCGCCGCGGCATCAACGGCTTTACTTCCTGTAAAGCCGTCCATTTTTTTGCGAGTCAGTGTTTCAGCTGTAAAAACGGAAAGGAAAGGAAGAATCGCAATGAGCAACAAACCCAAAGTCAAAGAAACCACCAGCGAAGTCGAATATGCATTCGGCGAAGTTCCTGCCAGTGCCCGAAAGAAAATGGGCACCATCCTGGTCATTCTGACCGGCTACACCATCTCCCTGTCCAACTTCGTCACCGGCGCCACCGTGGGCTTCAAGATGCCCTTCAAGGACGCCGTTCTGGCCTGCGCCACCGGCAACATCCTGCTGATCCTGGTTGCCACTCTGCTGGGTATCATCTCCTGCAAGACCGGCCTGACCACCTCTGTGCTGGCCCGTAAGTCCATGGGCGCCCGCAGCTCCTCCATCCTGTCCCTGCTGCTGGCCCTGTCCGCCGTCAACTGGATCGCCGTGAACGCGGACACCTTCTCCAACCTGATCAAGTCCAACTTCTCCTGGTGGCCCATCCCCGTCAGCATCACCGCCATTCTGGTGGTTGCCATCTGGGCACAGTCCGCTATCCGCGGCGTGAAGGGCCTGGAGTTCGTCAGCTGGCTGGGCACTCCCTGCGCCGTTCTGCTGACCATCGTCTGCGCCATTGCCATCGGCAAGTCCGCCGGCGGCTACAACGCGGTATTTACTTATGCTCCCGCTTCTGACGTGCAGATCAGCTTTGCCGCCGGCTCCACCTCCTTCGTGGGCGCCTGGATCTTTGGCTGCATCGTCTCTCCCGACGTCTGCCGTTACGCCAAGAAGCCCTCTCACGTGGCTATCGGCGCCCCCATTGCCGTTGCCGTGGGTCTGTTCTGCCTGGAAGTCATCGGCATCATGACCGCGCAGGCCACCGGTGAGAGCGGCTTCGTGGCCGCCACCGCCGCTCTGGGCGTGGGCATCCTGGTGTTCATCTGCGCCATCTTCTGCGTCTGGACCACTCAGGACAACAACATCTACTCCGCCGGCCTGGCCCTGCAGAACGTGCTGAAGGACACCAAGCTGGAAGGCAAGGTTAAGCATGCCTGGTTCGCCATCGGCATTGCCGCTGCCGCCGCTATCTTCGCCGCCGTGGGCGCCACCAAGTACCTGCTGCCCGTGGTGCAGACCCTGTCCATCCTGCTGCCCCCCATCCCCGGCATGATCATTGCCGAGCATTACTTTGTGAAGAAGAGCAAGGAGAACGAGCCCATTAACTGGGTCGCCATGATCTCCTGGGTCATCGGCACTGTGGTCGGTAAGATTTGCCTGATGAACAACTTCCTGATCCCCGCCATCGTCAGCATGGCCCTGACCTTCATCTGCTACATCATCCTGAGCAAGGCTCTGGACAGCAAGCTGAACAAGTCCGCTCAATGATCCCCACACTGTTAGCTGATTCTTAACTGACTTGAAGGAGGACCGTCCGCCTTTACGGGGCATTTGCCCCGCAGGGCGGGCGGCCTCTTTTTCACCGTCTGAATCACCTCACCTGCGCTTTTTCCATATGATTTTCTATATGCAAATATATAAAAAGTATATGTCATTATATATGAAAATCATATAGAATGAAAGTAACCTTTTTCGATTTCCGGAGGTGCACCATGGAACATTCTCCCGACCGCGCATACCGCGCTCCTTCCTCCGTCTTAATCATCGGCGGCGGGCTGGCCGGCATGTATGCCGCCCTGGCCGCACGGCAGCGGGGCGTGGACGTCACCCTGCTCAGCAAGGGCCGCACAGGCGGCTCCGGCAGCTCCGTGGTGGCCATGTCCGTCCACCGCTTCGCCCCAGATGCTCCTGGCCTGCGGGAGGACTACCGCCAGCGGTTCCGGGCCTCCTCCGCCGGGGTCCAGGACCCGGAGGTGGCCGACTTTTTCGTGGACCGCGCCGCCCAGGCCATGGAGGACCTGAAGGCCTGGCAGCTGCCCCTGGTCTACCGCACCCTGCCGGAGGGCGGCGGAGAGTATGACTATCTGGCCTGCTGTGACCCCAAGCAGGGCCGCATCCTGACCCAGGCCCTGCGGGACCGGGTGGACGCGTACCCCGGCATCCGGGTGGAGGACGGCGTCACCGTCTGCGACCTGCTGTGGGAGGACGGCCGGGTGCGGGGGGCGGTGGCCCTCTGCGGCCAGGAGCTCCGCGTCTATCCCGCCGGAGCGGTGGTGCTGGCCTGCGGCGGTGCCGGGAATGTCTACGCCGCCACCAGCAATACCTCCGATCTGACCGGCGACGGCTACTGCATGGCCGCCCGCTGCGGCCTGCCCCTGCGGGACATGGAATTCGTGCAGTTTTATCCCTACCGCATCTATGCCCCCCGGCGGGCCGACATCTTCCCCGACATCTTTGACCACGGTGCCGTGTTCCGGAACGCCCGGGGCGCCCGCTTCATGGAAGACCAGAAATACCCCAAAAAGGAGCTGGAGAACCGGGACGTGGTGGCCCGGGCCATGTTCCCCGAGGAAGGCGTCCACCTGGACCTGACGGACTGCGATATGGACTACCTGGAGCGGGAGTGTCCCAACATCGCCCGCATGTATCGGGACTTCCCCGGCCAGCCCCTGCTGGTACGGCCGGTGGCCCACTTCTTCATGGGCGGCATTCCCCTGCGGAAGGACTGCACCACAGACCTGGCGGGCCTCTACGCCTGCGGTGAGGTCACCGGCGGGCTTCACGGCGCCAACCGTCTGGCGGGCAGCGCCCTGACGGAGACAGTCCTGTTCGGCCGCATTGCGGGCCTGGGAGCCGCGGACTACGCCGCCGCCCATCCCGCCGTCCCGGTTTCCGCCGCTGCGGAGGCGCGGGCCACGGCCGATTATCCGGTTCCCGGGGAGGACACCCTGGCCGACCTGAAAACCCGCCTGCGGCAGACCATGTGGAACCACGTGTCGGTAGTCCGCACCCGGGAGGGCATGGAGCAGGCTCTCCGGGAGCTGGAAGCCATCCGGGCGGACTTCTCCGCCCGCTGCCCCGCCGACCTGAAGGCCTGGATGCAGCTGCGGAACCTGCTGTTCACCGCCGAAGCCGTCACGAAAGCCGCCCTCCGGCGGCCGGAGAGCCTGGGCGCCCACTATTGGGCCGACTGACAACAAGACGCGCCCGGACCGCCAAGCGGTCCGGGCGCAGCTTTCTTGTGTAACTTACTTTCTGCCGATGTACACCAGCTGGGTGCATCGCTGGATGCCGGTCTTCTCCACCTGGGCCTGGATCTCCCTGGCCTCGGCCATGAGGGCGTCGAAGTCGGGATGGCCCGCGGCCTTCTTCTCCACGGCGGCGGTGAGCTTAGGGGTCTTCTCCGCCAGTTTCCGGTCCATCTTCTCCTCCTCCAGCAGCTCCAGGACCTGCACGTCCTTCAGGTGCAGGCGGTCCAGGATGGTCAAAATCTCGGCCTTCTTCCAGGTGGGGCGCTGGAAACCGCCGGAGATCATGTCCAGCTTGGCCTCCAGGGTGTGCTGGGCGAAGTGGGTCTGCTGGGCCTGGTTCTGGTTGTCGGAGAACATCTCGTTGATCAGCAGGGTGCCGCCGGGACGCAGCACCCGCATCAGCTCGTCCAGCACGGCGTCATAGTTCTCAATGTGGTGCAGGGTGTTGGAGATGGCGGCCAGCTCCACGGAGCCGTCGGCAAAATCCAGATGGGCTCCGTCGCCCACCTGGAACTCCACGCCCTTCCCGGCGGACTTCTCCCTGGCCTGCTCCACAGTGGCGGCGTCGCAGTCGATGCCGATGATGCGGGAGCCCTCCGGCATGGCCTCCACCAGGGTGAAGGCGAACTCGCCGAAACGGGTGCCCACGTCCAGGGCAATGCCCGGCTCCACGTGGGTCAGGTATTCCTTCAAATGCAGCATGTTTCTTCCTCTTTTCGTTGAAACAGGGGCTTTCGGCCTTCGGAATGAACCGAATACCGAAAGCCCCTGTTCATGTTGGTTTCAATGGACCCTCGTCCGGCAGGCCGTCAGGCCTCCACCATGACGATGCCCAGGCGCTTGGCGGCTTCCACGGCCTGCTCCAGAGAGGGGACCGCATTGCGCAGCACCACGCGGCCGCCGCCGCGGTTCAGGGTGTCCACCTGGACGGTGTTGCCCTTGTCGGTGAGGATGGTGACCTTCTGGATGGAGGGCTCATGGCCTTCCACGATCTCCACCTCGATGCCGTCGGCCTTCACCATATCCACGGCCTTCTCATACATCTCATGGTCGGCGGTGGAGGCGCCGTACACGGCGCCCATCAGCACGCCGGGGATGTTGATGGTGCGGCGGGCGAACAGCTCGGGATACAACTCCACGGTGATCTTCTTCACCTTCTCGCCCTCGTTCATCAGCTCGTGGGCGATACGGCCGCAGTTGGTGGGGCTGCCCACCGCCTGGCTGCTGCCGCCGACGACGGCGTCGCCGAATGTGCTCAGCACATTGCCGGCGCCCTTAGCCAGCTTCTTGGAGATCTCGGCGGCCTTCTCCAAGGTCTCGGCGATCTGCTTCTTCTCGGCCTCCCGGACCTCGGGCTTCACCAGGGACTCCACGGCAGCGGTGCGCTGGAAGAAGGGCTCCATGTACTCCACCACGGTGGGAACGATGTTCTTGGCGGAGGCCACGTGGACCAGAGAGGCCATGGAGATCATGACATCAAAGGGCACGTTGACGTTCATGTCCACCGCCATGCAGATGCGGGCGGCGTACATGCCGATCAGGATGGCGCCGCCCACATGGGTGGTGCACAGGGCGGGGACCAGCACCCGGGGCGTGCAGGGCACGCCGATGGTGGGGGACATAGCCAGAACCATGGCCTTCTCCATCTGCTCGGGGGTGCCGCCCTCCAGGGCCACGGTGGCAGCCGCCACGCAGGCGGAGCCGGCGCCGAAGCCCTCCATGTTGCAGCCGGTGGTGACCTTGCCCACCCGGAACAGGCCGCCGATCTTCAGCATCAGGGCGGCGATCTCCGCGATGGTCTTGGCGTCGGTCCCCATGTCCATCAGGGCGCGGATATAGCCGGTGTAGGGGCAGGAGTCGCCCGTGCCGGCGCAGGGGCGCATACCGATGCAGTGGTTGCCGATCTCGGCGCCCACGGTGTACATCAGAGCCTTGTCCAGGAACTCGTCCTTGAAGCAGGTACCGGTTCCCTTCTGGCGCAGCTGCGCGGCCACATCACCCAGCAGGAAGCTGGAGTTGCCCTCCGTCACGCCCATTTCCACGGCCTTCAGGTTGTGCTCGTACTCGTCCATGACGCGGTTCAGCAGTTCCTCACGGCCCAGGCCGGTGCTGATCTCGTTTTCAGTCAGGACAACGTCCACCACGCGGGTGTTGAATTCCTTTGCCAGCGCGATGGTCTCGCCCATGGTCAGAGGCATTTTGCTCTGAACGGCGCTTCTCAAATCAGACATCCCAATACCTGCCTTTCGTTAAAATTTGGTTACTTCACAACGCGGCCGGTGCCGTAGTTAGCCTCAATGGCGCGGATCTCGGGCAGGCCCATGATCTCGTTGAACTTGGGGAAGTCGATCATGTTGTCGATCATGGTCTCGGTGGTTTTGTCGCGCTTCAGGCCTTCCCACAGGTCCACCATGGCCTTGGTGGTCACATAGACGGAAGCGGTGGGATAGATGACCAGGTTGTAGCCGAACTCGGACAGCTTGTCATAGGTGAACATGGGGGTACGGCCGCCCTCCACCATGTTAGCCAGGGTCAGAACGCCGGGCAGCTCACTGTTGATGCGGCGCATCTCCTCCTCGCTCTCGGGGGACTCCACGAAGATGATGTCGGCACCGGCTTCCTTGTAGGCGTGGGCACGCTCCAGAGCCGCGTCGATGCCGTGGACGGTGCGGGCGTCGGTACGGGCCATGATCATCATGTCACCCTGGCGGGCGTCGCAGGCGGCCTTGATCTTGCCCACCATCTCGTCCATGGAGATGACCTCACGGCCGATCATGTGGCCGCACTTCTTGGGCATGACCTGGTCCTCCAGCTGGATGACGGCCACACCGGCCTTCTCATACTCGCGGACGGTACGCATGACGTTGACAGCATTGCCGAAACCGGTGTCGGCGTCGGCCACCACGGGCACGCCGGAGCACTCCACCATGTTGGCGGCGCGGGCCACCATCTCACTCATGGTCATCAGGCCCACGTCGGGCTTGCCCAGGTGGCTGGCGGACTGGCCGTAGCCGGTCATGTAGACGGCGTCAAAGCCCAGCTGGCCGATGATCTTGGCGGTCAGCATGTCATGGGCGCCGGGGGCGACAATGGTCTTCTTGGCGGCGAACAGTTCGCGCATTTTCTGAGGTCCGTTCATAATGTTAATCTCCTATTTTTTATAAATAATCATTTCGCGGTCAGGGCGGCTTCCCTGTCCACGTAGGTTTTCAAAAAGCGCAGGGCGGCGTCGGGGTAGTGCTTGCCCAGCACGCCCATGGCGTACAGCAGATAGCTGCGGTCCAGGATCACCTGAGGCTCATACAGGGGCAGCAGGGAGATGCCGGGCTCCGTGAAGCAGCGGCGCACCATTTCCTCGGCCTTGTCCGGGTCCGAGTGGACGAAAATGCCGCCCACGCAGAGCACCCGCTCCACGTTGCGCAGGTCCCGTCCCACAGCCGCACCGGCCAGCAGGCCCATGATGGGGTCCGCCTTCTCGATGTAGTGTCCGGCGTGACGGCGCAGGGCCGTGTTGATGGCGCAGGTAGCCAGTCCCCGCTCCAGGGACCGCTCCACCTCCCCCTGGGGGATGTAGTCCGGATGGTCCTCCAGCTTCTGGGCGAAGTCCAGCACATCGTCGGGGGTGAGGCCGCTCTCCATATCCATGGCCCGCAGGACAGCCTTGGGGCCCACCGCTTCGGGAATGCCCGTGGCGCTGACACGCAGGCCCAGGTTGCCCTCCACGGTCCGGTAGGAGAACTGCTTTTCGTTGTTGATGACCAGGCCCCGCTCCTCGATGGACAGCTTATCCAGCTCCGGCAGGGCGGAGTGGATGTCCGTCGTGGCGCCGCCGATGTCCACCAGGATCAGAGAGCCGATGCCCTCCTCCTCATAGGTGCCCTTGGCCAGCAGCTCGCTGGCTAGCAGCACAGCGCCGGGGGTGGGCGCCACGGTCTGGTCGGCCAGGGTGTCCCGGAAATCCAGCAGACCCTTGGCCCGGGTGATCTGCTTGATGAACTGCTCGTGGATGGCCTCCCGGGCAGGCTTCACGTTCAGCTCGTGGATGGTGGGCATGATGTTGGGCACCCGGACATAGTTCACCCCGGCCTGGCCCAGCTTTGCCGCCACGGCCCGCTGGGCGTACTTGTTGCAGGCGATGATGACGGTGGCCTTGGTGTGGAGCTCGCAGATCATATCCGCATTCTCCAGCACGCAGCTCTCGTCGCCGCCGTCGGTGCCGCCGGACAGCAGAATGATGTCCGGGTTGATCTCCATCAGCACCTCCTGGCGGTATTCCAGGGGCTCGTCCGCCGACACCACCTGCATCACGCGGGCACCGGCGGTCATGGCTACCTCTTTGGCCGCCTTGGCGGTGACTCTGGGCATGTAGCCCAGGGCAACCATCCGCAGGCCGCCGGCGGCACTGCAGGAGCTGTACCGCTTGACGAATTCATCGAACTCCACGCCCTGGGCCCGGATGGCGTCCTCCGCCTTTCCGGCGCCCTCCCGGATGTTCTCCAGGGTGGTGGGGGACTGACCCCGGCCCAGGAAGGTGAACTCTCCGTGGTCCAGACGGAAGGCAGCCGCCTTGGTGTAGGTGCTGCCCACATCGTATACAAGAATATTTGCCAGCATTGCTCTAACCTCTTTATTCCCGCCCGGAGCCGGACGGCTCCGGGCGGGCACGGTTGATGGAATTACTCGAAGCGGGCCTTCTCCAGCAACGCATAGCCCTCCATCAGGCGGCGGGCGGTGCGGACGATGGCGGCCTTCTTGACGTTGTTGTTCTCATCCACCTCGGAGTAGCAGGGGATCATGCCGGCGGGATGACCAATGCGGACCAGCTCGGCAGGGTTGTCGTTATGCAGCACCTGGTTGACGATGGTGCCCTTGATCTTGGCGGCCACGCCGGTGCAGACGGTGGCAGTACCGGCATAGGTCTTATGCAGCACCTGCATGAACATCAGGCGGGAGACCAGATCCACCTCTTCCTTCTTGATGGTCTTCTTCTCGGGGGGATAGTAATAATCCTGGGCCTCGGTGATGAAGGCGACCATGGGGAAGGCGGGGCTGTTCTTGGTGGCGTCCTCCAGATCCTTTGCCATGCCGCACTTGACGCAGGCGATGCCGCGGATCTCTTCCAGGTACTTCAGCAGTTCGGCGTTGCCGTCGATCTCCTCCTGGCTTTCGGTGCCCTTCATGCCCACGCTCTCCGCGCGGACGAAGATCACGGGGTTGGCGCAGTCCACGATGGAGGCCTCGATGGGGCCGCGGCTGGTCTCAATGACATCCACCACGTTGCCGGTGGGCAGGAGCTTGCCGGTAGCGGCGCCAGCGGTGCCGGACATATCCATCTGGATGGGGGCGGCGGTGCCGGGCACGCCGGCGATCTCGGCGTCGCCGGTGACCTTGGCCTTGCCATTCTCCACCATCACGTAGGACTTCATCAGCTTCTGGGTGTTGGTCTGCCAGATGGTGACCTCGTTGAGGCCCTCATGGCAGCGGACAATGGACTCGTCGATGGCAAAGGGCGCCACGCCGGAGGAGATGTTGCCGCAGTTGCCGTTCCAGTCCACCTTGGCATCGGTGATGGACACCTGAGCGAAGGTGTAGTCCACGTCGGCGCCGGGCACGGAGCCGGGGCCAATGATAGCCAGCTTGCTGGTCAGGGGATCAGCGCCGGCCAGACCGTCGATCTGGCGCTTATCGGGGGAACCGAAAATGTTCAGAACGACTTTGTCGCGCTCGGGACCGGGAGCGGGCAGATCGTTTTCCTTCAGGAAAATGCCCTTGCTGGTGCCCGCACGCATGATCACGCAGGGAATTCTAAACTGATCCATGTTGAAAACTCCTTCGAAGATAAATTCTGTAGGCTTACTTGCCCTGCTTGGCCTCGATCAGCTTGGTGATCTCCGTCACGCACTGCTCGGGGGTGGAGTCGGGACCGTAGAAGGCATCCACGCCCAGGAAGCCGACGCCCTCGTTCTTGATTTTTTCCTCGTAGTACTTGTGCTCTTCTTCCTTCTCGGCGATACGACCGCCGGCCCAGACCACCATCTTGTCCCGCAGGCCCAGCTCCTTCAGGCGCTTCTCCACGCGGGGGAACAGGGTGCCGCCCAGGCCCAGCAGGTTGCTGACGCCGATGGCATCGGCCTTGGCCTCGGCAGCCACCTCGGCCACGGTCTCGGGCAGGTTCATGCCCCGCAGGAATACCACGTCGAAGCCGGCGTCCTGGAAGGCCTCACGAATGAGGTTGATGCCGTTGACATGGGCGTCGGCGCCCACGGTAGCCAGAACGATCTTCTCCTTGCGCGTAGGGGGTTTCTCGATGTGAACGGTGACATGCTCCTTGGTGATGGGGCAGCGGGAGGCATCCACGCCCAGGGGGGTGTAGCCCTCCACATAGCGGGTGATGCCGTCGGGGTCCCGGTTGGTCTTGACAAAGCGCTTCAGGTCCCAGCCGCCGGCGCGGGGGGTATCCATCATGCCGCTCTTGCCGCCCTCGACGATCAGGTCGATCAGCTCCTCGTCGGTCCACTGCTTCCAGAACTCCTCGGTCAGGCAGCCGGGCTTCAGGGAGTGAGCAGGCAGGTGCAGCACGGCCTCCAGCACGGCGAAGGCCTCGTCCATCATCATGGCCTCGTACTCGTCGATTTTGGGAGACTCGATGCCGGGGTTGTAGGTGCGGCGGAACACGTCCTCGCTGGCCCAGACGGCCTGGCCCATGGAGTCGCCGGTGGGGATGCCCACGGACTCAGCGGCCTTGGGACGGTAGAAGTTGGCGCCGCCCAGCTTGGCGGCAATCGCCATGCGGGCGAAGTGGGCCTGCTCGGCGATCAGGTTGGCGGGGGGATTCTGGAAGGTCTCGGGCACCACGATCAGGCTCTTGGAGAGCATATTGTGGCGGAAGGCCCGCATGATGGCCAGGTCGCGGTACAGGTTGACGCCGCCCACGTTCATCTGGATGCCGCTCAGACGGAAGTCCAGGCCGCCGTGGACCGCCAGGCCCTCGGACAGCAGGCACATGGCGATGGCCATGCCGTCGGTGCCGCCGATGTTGTTGATGTGCTTGTGGGTGTCCAGCTGGGCAAAGATGTTGTTCTCGCCGCAGATCTGGATGGCCTTGTAGCCGTTGACCACCTTGGTGCGGAAGTCATGGATGCCGCGGCCGCCGAAGTGGACGTGGATGACGGGGCCGATGTCGGTGCCGTCGAAGCCGGCGATCAGGGCGTTGAGGATGTTGATGTGGGCGGTATCGCCGGTGGCGTTGATACGCACGGGATGCTTGGCGCCGCCGCCCATCTGGATGAACTCCCGCTCGCCCTTGGGGGTGATGCCGCCCTTGCCCCGGGACTGCTCGATCAGCTCACGGCCCTTCAGGGGGTCGATGTGACGGGTGGCCTCGGAGTGGACGAACTGGAAAATGGTGTCGTTGTACATATCGGCATACTTGTAGATGTCGCAGGACTCTTTCCAGGTCTCCTCGGCGGTGTTGCGGCCCAGGATGGGGTTCAGGCAAGGGATGCCGGTCTCCAGGGCCTTCTGGCCCAGCTCGTAGATGCGGTAGCCGCTGCGGACCACACCGGCCACCTCACGGGGGTAGGGTCCGGGCAGGCCCACGACCTCGCCGTTCTCGTCCAGGTCGGGCATTTCCACACCGAAGCAGTCCGCGTAGGCGCGGATGGTCTCGATGTCTTCCTTGATGATTTTCTTTGTTCTTTCCTGCATGATGCTCTCCTTACTCAATACCCAGTTCAGCACGGACACGGGGGATCAGTCCGCCGTACTCCAGCGTCTTCAGAACAGTCGGCGCCATGGGGGTAAATTCGTTGACTTCACCGTTGACGGTGACGGTGCCCTTTTCCAGGTCCACCTCCACCACGTCGCCGGTCTTCAGCTTGTCGGCCATGTCGGCCACCCAGACGGGCAGGCCGATGTTGATGGAGTTGCGGCGGAAAATTCTTGCGAAGCCCTTGGCCATCACCAGGGACACGCCCAGCTGGTGCAGGGCGATGGGCGCCTGCTCGCGGGAGGAGCCGCAGCCGAAGTTGCGGCCGGCCACGATGATGCTGCCGGGCTCGTAAACAGACTTGAAATCCAGTCCCGCCAGACCGGCCATGGCGAAATTGCCCAGCTGGTCATAGGGCTCCGCCATGGCGTAGCCGGGAAGGATCTGGTCGGTATCCACATCGTCTCCCAGGACGATGACCTTGCCTTTGATTGTATCCATGCCTTATTCCTCCCCAGGTACAGTGATCTTGCCGGCCAGGGCCGTTGCGGCGGCAGTGGCGGGCGATGCCAGATAGATCTTTGCCTTCATGCTGCCCATGCGGCCCGGGAAGTTCCGGTTGGTGGTGGAGACCACCGTGTCCCGCTCGCTGGTCAGGCCCTCGTGGGCGCCGAAGCAGGAGCCGCAGCCGGGATTGAGCACCGTGGCGCCGGCGTCGCGGATGATCTTGCACCAGCCGCGCTTTTCCATCTCGTCCAGAATGTCTCTGGAGGCGGGCACCACCAGGGTGTTGACGTCGGGGTGGACGTGCTTTCCTTCGAAGGCCTTTGCCACCTGCTCCATGTCGTTGAGACGGCCGTTGGTGCAGGAGCCCACCACCACCTGGGTGACAGGGGTGCCGGCCACCTCGCGGACAGGCACCACGTTGGCGGGAGAGAAGGGACGGGCGATCTGGGGCTCCAGGCTGCCCAGGTCGATCTCCTTGACCTCCAGGGTATCGGGCTCCTTCTCGGTGGTGCCGAAGAGGGTGATCATGGCGCCCAGCTCGATGCCCATGTTGCACACCGTCATGCGCTCAGCCACGGACAGGTCGTCAATGCCGGGGCCGGTGAATAGCAGCGCCCGGTCCACCAGGTAGTCGGTGCCGAACTGGCTGCCCAGATACAGGATCAGGTCCTTGCCGAAGACGTTGGAGCGCCGCTTGCCGGTCAGGTAGATCTGAATGACCTGAGGGACCTCCAGGTCCAGCTTGCCGGTAGCCATGGCGGCGGCCAGCTCGGTGGAGCCCACGCCCACGCCCACGGCGCCGTAGCCGCCGCAGGTGCCGGTGTGGGAGTCGGCGATGACCACCAGCTCGCCGGGCTGGGCCCGGTGCTTCTCATACATCAGCTGATGGATGACGCCCTCGCCCCGGTGATACAGGTGCACGCCGAACTCGTCGGCAAAGTCCTTCATGGTCCACACGTTGTTGCGGGCCTTTTCGGAGTTGGCGGGATAAATATGGTCCACGATCAGTGCCACGCGGTCGGGATCAAAGACCTTCTTGACGCCGATCTTGCGGAACATGTCAATGGCAATGGGGGCGGTCACGTCGTGGGCGGCCACATAGCTGACCTTGCAGGACAGGTCCTGACCGGCCTTGGCCTCCTCGACGCCGGCAGCCTTTGCCAGATATCTTTCAACGCAGTTCATAGAGTCGCATCACTCCACTTTCCAAACTTTTCTATACCTGCCGTATGCCCATGACCGTTCTGCGGACAGTCACGGGCATACGGCGAATGCTTATGCATTTTGCGCCTCGCCACGGGTCCCTGCCGCCGTGCGACGGACCCATGTGCCCGGTGAGAAGCACTCCTTACGGGAGCCGCTTTCAGCCCTGGGCGGCCTCCTTCTCCTTCCAGGCCTTGACAATGTCGGCGGGGAAGATGGGGGTGGAGGTGAAATTGGTGCCCAGCGCGTCGTTGATGGCGGCGACTGTGGCGGGGATGCTGGGGATCAGGGCAGGCTCGCCGACACCCTTGGCGCCGAAGGGACCCGCCTCGCCCTCGCTGGTGACCACGATGGGGTACACAACGGGGACATCCATGCTGGTCTCGATGATGTACTTGGACAGGGTGGGATTCTTGATAGCCAGGGTCTTGGGGTCGATGTCGATCTTCTCGCTGATGACGAAGCCGGTGCCCATGGCGGTGCCACCCTCGATCTGGCCCTCCACCAGCTTGTTGCCGATGGGCGTGCCCACGTCGTGGGCGGAGACGGCCTTCAGCAGGGTGACCTCGCCGGTATCGGTATCCACTTCCACCTCCAGGATGCAGGTGGCGTAGGAGTACAGCTCATAGGGGATACCGGACATGTCAGCGGGATTCAGATAGGTGGTCTTGGGGTTGTAGTAACCGGCGCCCACAGCCAGACGGCCCTTCTTGCCCATGGCGCCCATCAGGGCGGGATAGGTCATACGGATGGACTCGTCCTTGCTGCTGAAGATCTCCCGGTTGCGGAAGATCAGGTCCTCCTCGGGAACGTTCAGTTCCTCGGCGGCGGTGCGCTTCAGCTCGCCCAGAGCCTGGGTGCAGGCATTCTTCACGGCGTTGCCGGTGATGAAGGTCTGGCGGCTGGCGGAGGTAGCGCCGCCCTCGGGGGCGTACATGGTGTCCGCCCACACCACATGGATATCCTCGTAATTCAGACCCAGGGTCTCCGCGGCCACGGAAGCCGCCATGGTGGAGGAGCCCTGTCCGATGTCTGCCGCGCCCACGGTCACATGGACGCTGGTGTCACCCAACACCTGCACGAAAGCGGCAGCGGGGTTGGGAAGACCGGTATTGCCGACGCCGTAGAACATACAGCCGACGCCTGTTCCTCTTCTCTTCATATCATCCGTCCTCCCTTATTCCGGTCTCAGGCGTTCCAGGGCCTCGGGCATAACCTCGGCGGCCTTTTCACGTGCCTGCTTCAGCGTATCCATAAAGCCGACGCTCTCGGTCAGCTCCTGTCCGGTGGGGATCACAGACCCCACATGGTGGGCGTTGATCATCCGGATCTCCAGGGGGTCCATATGCAGGGCCTTGGCCAGGGCGTTCATCTGGCCCTCATGGCACACGGCGGCCTGGGGCACGCCGAAGCCGCGGAAGGCGCCGCACATGGGGTTGTTGCTGTAAACGAACACCGCGTGGCAGCGGACGTTGGGGCAGTCATAGGGGCCCACGATGTGCACCGGCGCACGGCCGATGACCGCGGGGGCATAGGAGCTGTACGCACCGGCGTCGCAGGTCATATAGCAATCCACGGCCACCAGCTTGCCGTCCTTGGTGGCGCCGGTCTTGCACTTCATGGTCATGGGGTGGCGCTTGGAGGAGACCATGGTGGACTCGTGACGGGAGCGGACCATCTTCACGGGGCGCTTGGTGTACAGGGCCATCAGAGCGCAGTGCAGCTGCACGCTGATATCCAGCTTGCCGCCGAAGCCGCCGCCGGTGGTGGCCTGCTTCACGCGGACACGGTTCTGGGGCACGCCCAGCATGGCGGCCACCTCATTGCGGTCATAGTGGGGGTTCTGAGTGGAGACGATCACGTTCATAACGCCCTGCTCATCCAGATAGGCAAGGCCCGCGTCGGGCTCCATGAACATGTGGGACAGGATGTGGGTGGAGTAGGTGTTCTCCACGATCACGTCGCACTTGTCCCAGGCCTCGTCCACGTTGCCGTGCTCCAGATGCTTGGTCACGTTGACGTTGGTGTCGCCGTGGACCTTGGGGGAATCCTCCTCCAGGGCACGCTCGAGGGTGGAGATGGCCTCCAGTTCCTCGTACTCCACCTCGATCAGGTCCAGGGCGTCCTGCACCAGGTCGGGCGTCTCGGCGGCCACCACGGCGATGGCGTCGCCGTAACGGCGGACCTTGTCGTCCACCAGGCAGGGCTCATCCTTGAAGATGATGCCGAAGCGGTTCTTGCCGGGGATGGCGGTGTGGTCCAGCACGCAGGCCACGCCGGGCAGGGCCCGGGCCTTCTCCAGATTCAGCTTTTTGATGTAGGCGTGGGGAACGGTGCTGCGGAACACGCCGCCATAGAGCATGTTGGGCATCTTGTAGTCGGCGGCGAATTTGGCGGTGCCCAGCACCTTTTCCAGCGAGTCGACCTTTACGTGGTCATGGGCGAGAACAGCGTAATCCTTCATGCTTTATGCCTCCCCTCTCTTCTTCTCGGCGGCCAGCAGCACGGCGGCCACGATCTTGGCGTAGCCGGTGCAGCGGCACAGGTTTCCGCTCAGCGCCTTCTTGGCATCCTCCTCGGTGGGGTTGGGATTTTTCGCCAGCAGCGCCTCGGTGCTGAGGATCATGCCGGGGATGCAGAAGCCGCACTGGACGGCGCCGGCCTCCATGAAGGCCTCCTGCACCGCGTCGGGCTTGCCGTCCACGCTGACACCCTCCAGGGTGACGATGTCGGCGCCCTCGGCCTGACCGGCCAGCATGCAGCAGGTGGTCACGGGCTCCCCGTTGAAGAGCACGGTGCAGCAGCCGCATTCGCCTTCGCTGCAGCCTTCCTTGACGCTGGTCAGGTTCAGGTCCTCACGCAGCATATCCAGCAGGCGCTTGTTGGGGTCGATCTCCACAGCCACGGGCTTGTGGTTCACTGTGCAATGTACGGTGATCTTGTTCATGCCTGCACCTCCTCAATTCCCAGCTGTCCCAGGACATCTGCAAACAGTTTCTTGAAAACGCCCTGCACGCCTTCCTTCTTGTAGAACACGGACCAGGGACGGGACTTGTTGGCCTCCAGGACCTGATCGTGCATGATGGGCAGGACCTCCAGCATGGTGGCGTAGGTCAGCTTCTTGCCCACCAGATACTGCTCGGAGGTGGCGAAGTGCATGGGATACCGGCCCAGGGCACCGGCCCGCATGGAAGCGTAGGTGCAGACGCCGTCGTCGTCCACAGACACCACCAGGCCGCCGGCGATGACGCTGATGGCCAGGGACTTGCGCTTGGCCAGCTTATAGAAAGCGGTGGCGGTGTGCTTCAGGTCGGGGACGGGGAAGGAAATTTCAGTCAGCAGCTCGTCGGCCACCAGGCTGTTGCGCTTCTCCTTGCCCTCACCGGCCAGGAAGTCGTTGATGTTCATGGTGCGCTCGCCGCGGACGCTGCGCAGGGTCACATCGGCGTTCAGGGTCACGCAGGCCGCCAGGCCGTCACCGGCCACGGAGGACTGGGCGATGTTGCCGCCGATGGTGCCCAGATTCCGGATCTGGGGAGATCCCACCTGGCGGGTGGCGTCGTGAAGGATGCGGGCATATTTCCGGATGTTCTCGTCGGCGGCGATCCTGGCATGCGTCGCCATGGCGCCGATGTGGAACTTGCCGTCCTCCATGCGGATGTAATCCAGTTCCTTGAGCTTCTTCAGGTCAACGATGACGGCGGGGCTGGCCTTGCGCTCGTTCAGCTCCAGGGTCAGGTCGGTGCCGCCGGCGATGGGGGCGACGCTGTCCTTGTATTGATCCAGCAGCGCAAGTGCCTCATCCACAGTTGTGGGCGCATAAAAATCAAAGGGCTTCATTCTGTTCTCCTTTCTTTACTTAAAGGGGAATTTTTTATTTGCCGGTGCCGGTGATCTTGGCGCCGGTCAGGTCCTCCCAGACCTTGATGACGGCGGACATGTCCTCGCCGCCGTGACCGGCGGCACGGGCCTGCTCATAGATGGAGATGCAGGTGTTGGCCATGGGGATGGGGGTGCGGGTGGCGCGGCTGGCCTCCTGGGCCAGGGTCAGGTCCTTGTACTGAACATCCATGGCGAAGCCGGGCTCGTAATTGTCAGCCATGATGAACTTCTTCATCTTGGCGGTCAGGGCGTAGCTGTTGCCGGAGGAGGTGCTGATGATGTCATACATGGTGTCGGGGTCCAGGCCGCACTTGGCGCCCAGCACCAGAGCCTCGGCCAGGGAGGCCATGTTGGCGCCCAGCAGCATGTTGTTGACGATCTTCATGGCGTCGCCCATGCCCACGCCGCCGATGTGGAAGATGCGCTTGCCGATGGCCTCCAGGACAGGCTTCACCTTGTCGAAGGTCTCCTTCTCGGCGCCCACCATGATGGTCAGGGTACCGGCCTCGGCGCCGGCGGTGCCGCCGCTGACGGGGGCGTCGATGTACTTCACGCCGTGCTTGGCGGCGATCTCAGCCATCTTCTGGGTGGTGGCGGGAGCCACGGAGGACATATCCACGATGATGGTGCCGGGCTTGCAGGCAGCCAGCACGCCCTCGGGACCGCACATGACGCGCTCCACGATGGCGCCGTTGGGCAGCATGGTGAAGGCCACGTCCACGCTGGCGGCCAGCTCCTGATTGGTGGGGCTGTGCTTGGCGCCCAGGGCCACCAACTGGTCCACCAGGGCGGGGACCAGATCGTTCACGTAAGTCTCAAAGCCAGCCTTGACAACATTGGTCGCCATATGCTTGCCCATGCGGCCAAGGCCGATAAAACCGATTTTCATAGTCTGTACTGCTCCATTCTTTTTTTGAGATTCATTACCAAAGGCCTCAGGCCGTTGGGAACACCTGTCATTCCCCGGGAATGCAGCGGCATTCCCAACGGCCCGTTTAGTTTGTCTCGTCCCGCTGCCCTTCCCCGGGCAGCCACATTCTAAACTGCTTCATTCTTGGAAAAAAGGGCCCCTCCGAACGTCGCGGAGACGGTTGAAGGGGCCCTTAAATTCTTATGCCTTCAGCTCAGCGGCAAATCAGCGGTTGCCGTCCTCGCACTTGGCCTCCCACTTCTGCAGGCCACCGATACGGCCCTGGCCGTTCACCAGAGCATGGGGACGACCGGCGTCAGCCAGCACCACAGCCATGATGATCTCGTCAGCGCGGGGAGCATCGGGAACGCGGATCTCGCAGGAACCGTAGTGAGTACGGACGAAAGCGGCATCCTTGAAGTGCAGGGAGATGTCCAGGCTGGCGCCGACGCCGGCCACCTTCTCGTTGGAGGGGATGATGGACTTTCCGCCGCCGATGGCAGCGCGGATGGGCTTGCCGGCCTTGGGATGCAGCATAGCGGAGGAGTGCTCCAGCTCGCCGTTGACGCCGACGATGCAGCCCTTGCCGTAGGTCTCGACGTTCTCAGCGCCCAGGATCTCGGCACCCTTGCGGGCCAGCAGGTCGCCCAGGTACTCGCCGTACTCGGTCAGCTCGCTCAGATCCTCCTGCCACTGGCCGGCATACGGATTCTTGATGACGGCAGCGACGGAAACGGTCTTGATGGACTTACGGCCGCTGTTGGTCTCGACGGGCATATCGGCGCCGCCCTCCAGGAAAACTTCTTCAACGTTGGTTACGATCTTGCGAATCTTGGGCTCTTTCATGGTAATTTCCTCCTAGTAATTAAAATTGGATTGATTGAATGCTCAATCAGTCAGAACTTGGTTGGGATCGTACGTATGGGTCATGCCCTGCACGGTTGCGATACAGGCGATCAGGCCGCCCCGGCGGTACTGCTGTTCCGCCTCGGCCATGATCTGGTCCAGTGCCTGCCGCTTCTGGTCCTCCGTCAGCCGGTCCACGTAGGTCACGGCCTTCAGGTCAGCGATGTCGCTGTCCGGGTCCAGCTCTCCTGCCAGGCAGGTATGGACCTGCGGAATGTCTAGATAGGAGCGGTCCGCCAGCAGGGTCGCCAGCGCGTCCGCTTCCGCGCAGCGCTTGGAAAACACGGTCACGCCACTGGCGATGCCGGTGGTGAGGCTTCTGCCTCCCAGGCCGCTGGTGGCTACGCCGCCGATGCCCTTTTCAGGGGTCAGCCGCACCACCAGGTCCACCTGCTCCTGACTCAGGTCGCAGCGGACGCCCAGGTTCAGGCTCTCTCCGGGTCCCAGCCGCAGGGCGACATCGCCGCCGTTGCTGGCCGCCACCTTTTCGGCGCCCCGGTCATGCAGATAGTCGGCCACGGCGTCGGACACCGAACCGGCCACCGCCGCCATGGGCGTCAACCAGGGGTCTCCCGTGCCCAGAACGGCCTTTGCCATCACCAGGCCCGTGCCGCTGAGCTTGCCGATCTCCACCTGGGGCGGATACTTCCGGAGCTCCTCCAGCGCGGGGCGAAGCTCGCCCAGGCAGCCGGAGATGACGCCGAAGCCCTCCTTGCAGAGCTCCGTGTCTCCTTCCCCGCCGCGGATGGCGGTGACCACCATGGACACCGGGCCGTAATCGAAGAAGATCCGGCCGGGTGCCAGTACCTGCATGAAGTCCTGTTCCATCAAGGCTTACTCACCCAGCTCCTCGCGCAGCTGAGCGACGGGCTTGATCTGGTCCATATGGCCGCCGATGGCCTCATAGTCCGCGCGGGTCATGGTATACTCCACGGGAGCGACGGTGGCAGGAGTGGGCACCCAGGTGAAGCCGTGGTCCACCACCTTGCCGGCGTCCACCATGAAGTTGATGCCGCCGCCGGGCAGGACGAAGGCGGGCGCGCCGCCGATGGTCAGGACCGCCTTGCCGTCATGGACGGCCTTGGTGATCGCCAGAGGCTTGCTGCAGACGCCGCCGCGGGCGCTGCCGCCGGTGCCGCCGCGATACAGAACGGAGGTCAGGGAATTCTCGCAGTTGTTGCTGATGTCGTCCACCAGGGCCAGGGCCTTCTCGGTCATGGGGATCTCCTTCACATCGCCGTCCGCCTGGACCTCGAACAAAGCCCGGATCTCGCCGGTGGTGTTGGTGACCAGGACCTGCATGCCGGCCTTGGCGCGGGTCATATCCACGCTCTTGATGGCGTCTCTGGGAGTGGCGATGGTGGTGCCGCCGATGCCGGTGCCGTGGTCGCCGAAGTAGCGGCCGCGGGAGGATTTGGTGGCGTTGGGAATGACACCGCTCCACTCCATGCCGACCTCAGCGCCGGCCAGGTGCTCGGTGAACAGGCCCACAACATGGTGGTCGATGACGATGACCTCGTCCACAGCTTCCTTCATCTTCTTGGCAAACAGGCCCACCGTGGCGGAGCCGCAGCCAATGCGCATCCGGGACTCGGTGACGCCGTTGATGACGGGGGCCTTGCCGGCCTGGGCAATGATCTTGATCATGCCGTCCCTGGTCTTGACGCCCAGCTCCACCTGCTCGCCGTTGGCCAGCTCCACGATGGTGCGGGCCACCATAAAGCCGTCGGCGCCGGTCAGGCGGTTGGCGCCGCCCACGTCGATCATCTTGGAGCCGTACTCCTCGGTGGCGACCATGCCCACCACCTTGCCGCCGCGGTAGACGGGATCGCCTTCCTCGCCGATGTAGGTGTTGGTGTCCAGCTTCACGGTGACGGCGGAATAGCTCAGGGGAGCCTCGGTCACGACCGTGACCACCTCCACGCCGTCACGGATGTCGGAGACAATGTGGGGGGCGGGACGGATGCAGGGATAGTTGGTGCCCGCGCCCACAGCGGTGATCACGGGGCCGTCCAGCTTGGGATCATGATAGGTGATGGCATCGTTGTGCATCACCAGTCTGCGGTTGCGGACCAGTTTGCCGTTCTCATTGGTATAGCGCTTGCAGGCGCCGGTGTGGCCCACGGGAACATGGCACTGGACAGGGCAGGAAGAGCAGACAACGCTCTGATAGGGGGATGCCTCGGGGCGCTGAATCGCGCCGAATTTACAAACGCGGGTGCAGATGCCGCACTCGGCGCACTTTTCTTCACTGACGACCGCCTTGCGGTCCACAATATGGACAGCATCAAGGGGGCAGTTCTTCTCGCACAGGGTGCAGCCCTTGCAAGCTTCCAGGTTTACAACAACCATGGCTGCTGGCCTCCTTCTTTCCTCTTTTTATTTCCTGCTCCCGGCAGGGCCGGGAGCAGGTCTGATAAGCACTTTTGATGTACTGGTTCCGAATCAGACAACCTTGGCGGCGCGCTTGCAGGGAGGCGTGTTCTTGCTCTTGGTGACCTTGACCTCGCCGTCAATCATGACGATGCTGATGCCGGGGATATCGCCGCACTCAAAGGCCTCGGCGGCGGTGTTGGCGACGGAGCCCATGGGAGCGTCCATGAACAGCAGGTCAGCCTCGCGGCCCACCTCGATGACGCCGGTGTTCAGGCCATAGACCTTGGCGGGGTTGCCGGTAGCCATGCAGACGGCGGTGGCGCCGGGGACGCCGGAGACGGAGGACACCTGGCAGATGTTGCGCAGGATGCCCAGGGGGATGATGCCGGTGCCGGAAGGAGCGTCGTTACCGAAGATGATACGGCCCAGCTGGCCCTTCTCGGTGGCGCGGCGGGCGACGTAGTCGGTGACCTTGGGGTTGCCGCACTGGACGATCTCCATGGCGAAGGTGGTCTCATCCATCAGCTTGTCCACTTCGTGCAGAGGCACAGCGGTGGGGCCGCCGTTGATGTGGGAGATGACGTCGGGCTTGGTAGCCATGACCTGCTCGGCGGTGACGGTGGAGGAGCCGGGGATGGAGGTGCCGCCGGTGTGCATCTGGACCTTGAAGCCGTTCTTGTGGGCCCACTCAACCATGGGAGCGGCGTCCTCGGGATTCTTCACGCTGCCCAGGCCGATCTCGCCCACGATCCACAGGCCCTCAGCCTTCATCTCCTCGAAGTCCTTCTCGGTCAGGCCCTTTTCCAGGATCACGGCGCCGCCGTGGACCTTCACGCCTGCGGGACGGGCGTTCTCGAAGGACTTGTGGGTGAAGATAGCCATGCACTTGGTGCCCACGGGATCCTTGGGACGGCCGGGCATATGGCACTCACCGGCGGAGATGACGGTGGTGACGCCGCCGTTCAGCTCAGCCTCAATGAATCCGACGGCCTTCTGACGATGACCGTAGTCGCCCACGGAGACATGGACATGGGTGTCGAACAGGCCGGGAGCCACGGTGGCGCCGGCGGCGTCGATGACCTTGTCGGCCTGCACGCCGTTGGCGACAGCCTCGCCGCCGACAGCGGAGATCTTGCCGTCGACAACAACGATGGTGTTGCCCTCGGCAACAGGCTTGGCAATGTCACCGGTCAGGATCTCGCCAATGTTCTTAATCACAATAGTAGCCATGGTAAAAACTCCTTTCAAAAATAGATACTAAATATATTGGGAATGCGGAATTACCAGCAAACCGACGTAGATGATAAACCGGGGCACCCGTCTCTCGACAGGCGCCCCGGGGCTTAGGCTAACATGTCCGTCCGGGATCCGTCGGGATCACGTAATGCTATGGACCATCTCTTGCTCGATCAGATCAGAGCGTAGTCGCCTT
>Ga0129317_1000963_pt1 | contig 24681 bp, 22 predicted proteins | sample Cm1ome_FD_94430 | JGI IMG/M metagenome (GOLD analysis project Ga0129317, IMG submission 94430) | Eastern black-and-white colobus group fecal microbial communities from Wisconsin, USA - Cm1105 metagenome | ecosystem: Host-associated > Mammals > Digestive system > Large intestine > Fecal | place... | reverse complement strand
TGCGAGTTGTTTTGTCAAGGGTGTTTTCACACTTTTTCACAAAAGGCATACTGTTAACACCATTGATGTAAAAGACACCTATTTGTAGAACATCTTTTCCGGCAGCGAGATAATCGCTTCCACCAAGTCGTTTTCAATCATGAAACGGCGGGCGTTGCTTTTGCCGCTGCCTGCATCGCCAGTGAACAGACTGGAGCCGTTATGTACTTCCGCAATACGACTGCCAAGCGGCGTATCCTGCTTCATTTTGCTGATATTATTGAGCAGGAACAGCAGCTGACCGTCAGAGGAACGTGGAATCATCGCCAGCGGTTCGCCATCTTCCGTGGCGGCATTAAAGCGCGTGTCCAGAATTTCCTTTTTCTTCCCGCTTGCCATCTTCTCAGCATCCACCTTCCAGCTCTTGCCGTACGGAGGATTTGCCAGCATGAAGTCGAAGGAACGGCTGGCGTGCTGATCGTTGGAGAGTGTGGAGCCGAATGCAATGTGCATGGCTTCTTCGCCGTCGCCCTTGAGCATCATATCCGCCTTTGCGATGGCATAGGTTTCCGGCTGCAATTCCTGACCGAACAGATGAATAGAGACCTTTTTGCCCGATTCTTCAGCAATCCTGTTCAGCCGTCCCTGTGCAACAGTCAGCATACCGCCGGTACCACAGGCTCCGTCATAGCAGGAATAGGTGGCGTCCTTGATCTGATCGGCAATGGGCGCAAAGCTCACTGTCATATGGCTTTTCTTTATCCAAACGCTCAAAGCAGTCAATCACATCACCTATGCCGGTCAAACACCAGCCCATTTCACGCTCACTTGGGCTGAACCGCCATAGAGTTGAAAGGATTTTATAGACCGTCTCCCAATAACGTGCTATAATTCTGACAGATGAGGCCGGAAAAGAGCGCCTGACGGTGAACAGAGGAGGAAGCCATTATGCTGCGCGTATTGCTAGTAGATAACGATTCCGCCTTTTTGGAGCGCATGCAGGACTTTCCCTGGCTGGCGCACCAATGCGAGTGCATTGGTGTCGCACAGAGCGGGGAACAGGTGGTGCAGCTCAGTCGGCGGCTGACGCCGCATATCGTCGTGATGGACGTGTGTCTTTCCGGGGAAGATGGTGTTTCGCTGATGCGCCACATCCGCTCCGGTTCCTCCGAGATGCAGATCATCGTTCTGACGGCATGCCGTAGCTTTGAGTATGCGCAGGCAGCGCTGGATGAAGGAGCCATCGCCTATGTACTCAAGGATGAACGGATGGAGGAAGCTCTGGGCAGGGCGCTTGACAAAGCATACAGGGTATTCAGTGTAAGACTGGAGGATCTGCGTTCCTCCCTGCTCAAGCGGGCCAACAAGCTGCTCCAGCTCAATACGAATGGTATCCTGAGCGTGGAGATGCAGCGCGAACTGACGGCTATCACGGCGCGGCATGCTCATGCGTGGATTCTCAGCATCCGCCTGAGGCGACACGGGCGGGACGTAGCGCCGCTGGTGGAGCAGCTGGACAGGCTGCATTCTTCCCAGAACGGCTTCCCGGAGATCATCCTCTATGACGGCGCTTTCTTCGAGCTGGTTTTTGACGGCGGCCCGGAAGAAATCCGACAATGGTGTGCCCGGCTTCAGCCTTCGGCACCTCCCTTTGACGATTTGATGTACATGGTCTATGATGGGCCGTTCTGTGGTGTGCAGGAGTACCAGAATTGTCACCTGCGCTGCATGTACACGCTGAAAAACAGCTTCTACGCCCGGGAGAACACGCTTGCGCAGGCGCGGCCCAGCGAGGCTAAATACCTGCCCGCAGCATACAGTGAGGAATGGATGCGCCAGCTCGAGCTCAAGTGCGGAGACGGGCAGGCAGTCAAGGCGTACCTCTCCCGGGAGGTGCTGCCCGTGCTGCTGCAAAACCGGCCCGACCCCGAATACGTCCGCGAGATGCTGGAGCGGTGGCTGAGGCGTTTTGAGCTCATATTTGACAAGAAGCCTTTGTTTGCCTGGCGGGAAGAGATCCGGCTGGCCGTGCACGTCTGGGATGCCATTTCCATCTTCTCCAAAGCGCTGGACGAGTTGCTGCCGGAAAGGGGAGAGATCAGCTATGCGCTGCAAAGCGCGCTTAATTACATGCGCGCCAACCTGGGCAACCCTGCACTCAGGCTGCAGGATGTGGCGGCTTATGTCGCCGTCAGTCCTGGGTATCTGTCACGTCGTTTCAAGGAGGAGATGGGTGTCTCCTATCAGGAGATGCTGACCCGGGTGCGCATGGAGCGTGCGGTAACGCTGCTGCGCACAGGAGGCAGCCGTGTCTATCAGGTGGCGGAGCAGTGCGGCTACTCCAGCTACCGCAGCTTTGAAAACGCCTTTTCCAATTTTTACGGACAAAGCCCCAAGGCGTTCAAATAGTCCAATCTTACAAAAGTCCATGCACCCAAAAGCCTGATTGTGGCGTATTTTATGACAATTGGGCAGTTTGGGTGTATATTTTTTGCCCATTTTCTATGCTATGATACTTGCGAGGTGAGAAATGTGATGCAAAGCGTGAAGGGAAAGCGCCATCCGCTGCTGAGAAAGCTGTGGAAGCAGCGTGCCTTTTTCCTGATGCTCCTGCCGGGGCTTGTCTATTATGTCATCTACAAATATGCCCCGATTGTGCTGGGCGTGGCGACCAGTGTGGTCAAGTACAATCTGCGCAAGGGACTTGCCGGCAGCAAGCTGCTGGATCCATGGTACAGCAACTTCAAGTTCTTCTTTGAATCAAATTATTTTTCGCAGCTGCTGTCCAACACGCTCATCATCAGCCTGAGCAAAATCCTGCTGACGATCCCCATTGCGCTGCTGCTGGCGATTCTGCTCTATGAATGTCACAGCGTCAAGCTGCGCCGCTGCGTGCAGACGCTGACCTATATGCCGCACTTTCTCTCCTGGATTGTCATTTATGGCATGTGTTTCTCCCTTCTGTCCGAAACCAATGGTTTGGTGAATGTCCTCATCCGCAATCTGACCGGGCACACCGTGCCGTTCTTCACGGATGCACATATCTTCCGCGGCGTCATCATCTGGTCGGATGTATGGAAGAGCGTGGGCTGGCAGTCTATTATCTACATGGCCGCTATCGCAGGCGTGGACCCGAACCTCTACGAGGCGGCGCATATCGACGGTGCAGGCAGGCTCAAGTCCATCTGGTACATCACGCTGCCGAGTATCATGCCCGTCGTCATCACGACGCTGGTGCTCAAGTGCGGCAATGTGCTGGATGCGGGCTTTGACCAGATCTTTGTCATGTACAATACGGCTGTCCGTTCTACGGTGGACATCATCGACACCTGGGTGTACAGAACCGGTCTGGAGCAGTGGAATATCTCGCTGTCCAGCGCGGTGGGCCTGTTCAAGTCCATCATCAGCATGATTCTGGTGATTCTGGTCAACCGGCTCGCCAAGAAGTGGGAGGCCTCCGTATGGTAAAGCGTCATTCCGAGCGCATGTTCGACGCGCTGGTGATTCTGCTGCTGGTGATGGTCGGGCTTGTCTGCCTAATTCCCATGCTGCATGTCATCGCCGTATCCCTTACGCCCTACGATGAATATCTCCGGCGCGGCGGCATGATTCTCTTTCCCGCGAGCATCACGTCCGATGCCTACCGCGAGTTCATCAAGGAGCCTTATCTGTTTGAGTGCTTCATGACCACCGTGGTCAGTACGGTGCTGGGCACGGCGTTCAACATCCTCATGACCGTACTCATGGCGTATCCGCTGGCCAAGACCGATCTGCTCGGGCGCAAGGCGCTCAACCTCTTTGTGCTGATCCCCATGCTGATTACCGGCGGCCTGATTCCGACCTACCTGATCGTGCGTTCCACGGGACTGATGAATACGATTCTGGTCTACATCATCCCGGGTGCCATCTGGTCCTATGTGCTGATTATCACACGGGCGTTCTTCACGCAGATTGACAAGGGCATTGCCGAATCCGCCCGCATGGATGGTGCGGGCGAGTGGACGATCCTCTTTCGGCTGATTCTGCCCATCTCCATGCCGATCCTTGCAACGATCGGACTCATGTATGGCGTGGGCCACTGGAACGAGTACCTCAGCGGCGTCATCTATGTCAATCGTCCGGAGCTGCGCACGCTGCAGGTGGTGCTGCGGGAGGTGCTCAGCCGCAACACGGAAGCCGCCGTCGATGTAACGGTGCCAACCAAAACACTGCAGATGGCGGGCGTGGTCTTTACCTCGGTGCCGATCATCGTGGTGTATCCGTTCCTGCAGAGGTATTTCACGCAGGGCATCATGCTCGGCGCAATCAAGGGCTGATGATGACAGGCCGGGCGAACGGTCTGTATCAAATGAAAACTGGAGGGATTTCCATGACAAAGCGTTCCATTGTTTCCCTGCTGCTTGCGCTGATGATGCTGCTGTGCGTCACCCCCGCGCTGGCGGAAGAACCCGTGACCATCCATGTGTATGGTCTGGGCGCAACCATCCCCGAGACCGATCCGGTGCTGCCCGAGCTGGGCAACCGTCTGGGCCTCAAGATTGTGGTGGATACCGCCGCGGGCGGCGCGGATGCGGCCACCGGCCTGATGACCCGCATGATGGATAATGACATCCCCGACGTGTTCCGCGTCGGCGACCTGAACAACCTGGCGGTGTACCATGAGTCCGATGCGGTGCTGGATCTCACGCCGTACCTCGACCAGATCCCCTCTGTGGTTGTGGCCTTCCCGGAGACCGACTGGGCGCGCCTGACCATCGATGGCGGCATCTACGGCATCCCGCGCCGCGGCGAGGTCAACTATATGGACTACTTCATCCGCAAAGACTGGATGGAGAAGCTGGGTGCCAAGTACCCGACCACGTTCGACGAGCTGTACGACCTGTGCGTGCAGGTGCGTGACGCTGACCTTGACGGCAACGGCGTGAATGACACCTATCCCATCAGCGGCAGCAAGCTGGAGAGCCGCGCCGGCACCCTGAACATGTTCTTCACCGCCTATGGCGTGACCCAGCCCAACACCCTGATGATCAAGGACAACCAGGCGGTCTGGGCCTGCACCGATCCGGCCTACAAGCTGGCGCTGACCGAGATCCGCCGCTTCATGGAAGCCGGCCTGATCGACCCCGAGTTCGTCTCTATGAACGAGGATACCCTGCGCGAGAAGATGTCCATGGGCAAGGTGTTCCTGGCGAACGGCGGCTGGTGTGCCTTTGCCAAGCAGGCGCAGCAGGACGTGCTCAAGGCCGTTGACGCGAACGCTGACTGGGGCCACATGGAGAGCAACATCGTGACCGAGCTTGGCACCTCCGGCGCAACCCATACCGCGGCGAACTTCTCCAATGTGTATTCCTTCAGCCCCGACCTGGCGGATGACCCGGAGAAGCTGGCGGCTGCGCTGTCCATCTTCGAGTATACCATCGCCGGCGAGGGCGACGAGCTGCTGTGCTACGGCCTGGAGAACGTGCACTACACCAAGGAGAATGGCGTTATCACCAAGCTCCCGGCGATGAACGAGCTGGGCTATGGTTGGGCCATCCAGTTCACCGGTCGCGACGACATGGTCTACTGCATGACCAAGTTTGCTGAGTGCGCGGACGAGATCAAGCACGCTGCCAACGAGGTGCCGATTCTGACCCATTATGAGGCGCTGGTCAGCCAGCCCGAGGGCGTGAACATGGCCGACCTGAAGGCGTATGAATCCGAGCAGCTGACCGCATTCATCTACGGCAACCGCCCGCTGGAGGAGTACGACAATTTCGTGCAGGAGCTCTATAACCTGTACAACCTGGGCGCGTACCTTGACGCTGCCACCGAGACCCTGACCGAGCTGGGGTATATCGAGTAATCAGCCTTATGTATCGGAGAGGGGCAGCCACGCCCCTCTTCTTTTCCGTAAAAAACGACATGATACCGGTTGCATCCCCTCCGAAGTGATGTATGTCCCGTTGCTTTACGGTCGAGTCCGCAGCTTTGCAGAAGGACTTACAGGGTAAGGCGGTCTGCGGGAAATGTGCATGGGCCGAAGAAAGGCATCACTGCAAAAAGCGCTTCAAAGAAAACGGCGAGCACAGTCCGCCCGAGGAGGTTTGTATGAAAGCAGTCATTTTGGGCAGCACCCTTTCGGCGATCCGGGAAGCGCTGCGTCTCCGGGCGGCAGGCTGGTCCGTGCTGCTGTGCGCGCAGAGTACCTATCTGGCGGAGGATGTCACGGCAACATGGCATGGCTATGGCGTGTGCCATCAGGCATGGCTGGGTGACAGACTGGCCGCCGCCGGGCTATGCGTGGAGCCGCCCTTCCTCCCCGGAAGAATCAAAAAGGAAGCGCTCCGGGTGTTGCTGGATGCGGACGTGCAGGTTCGCTTCATGACCCGGGCTGCGGGGCTGCTCCGGGAGGAGGGGCGCATCTGCGGCGTGGTGCTGGCCCGCAAGGGCGGCCTTGACAGGGAAGGTTGCGACCTTCTGCTGGATGCGACTCTCTATCACGTCGCTTCCGCGCGGCTGACACAGCGGGCGGTGCTCGTTCCGGCAAGCAGAGAAGTGCGCTTCTCGCTGGAATACCGCGGTATCACGCTGGCGCAGGATGTGCTCCCGCTTTCGGATCACGAAGTGCTGGAGCGCGGGCCGGTTGCACAGGACCACGCCTACCTGACCGTAACGCACGCCTTTTCGCAGGATACGTCGCTGCAGGGGGCGCGTGCGGCGCTGCTTAGTTGCGCACTTCATGCGGCCAAACGGCTGGCACGGGATGAGCGGTTCCTGCATCTGGAGATGACCAATGCCCTGCCGGATCAGGTTTTCATGGAATCGCCTGAAACGGAGCAGGCCGTGGAGATCACGGACGGGCTCAGCTTTGATGCGTCGTGGGCAGCGTATCCCGTCTGCCCGGCGCAGGTGCTGGTCTGCGGCGCAGGTACGGCAGGAATCCGCGCCGCGCTGGCTGCTGCGCAGGCGGGAGACGTGCTGCTCGCGGAGCTCTTCCCCTATCCGGGCGGCACACGGACGATGGGCGGTATCCAGTGGCTCTACTACGGAAACAGAAGCCCGCTGTTCCAGAAGATGTTTGCGGAAATCGAGCGCTATGCGGGCGCGCTGACGCACGGGAGGACGTATTCCCACTTTGGCTCCGCCGAGGCTTTCCTGTATCTGGAAAAACTCCGGGAGAGCGGCGTTGCGTACCGGCCCGACACGCTGATCTGCGGCGCACGCCTGAGCGGGAGGCGTATCTCGGAGGTATTGTGTGTGTCGACGGGGGAGATTTTTGTCGTGCATCCGGACAAGGTTCTGGATGCCACCGGCGACGGGGACGTGGCCGCGTTGTGCGGCGTTCCGATGGAAACCGGCGATTCCCTGACCGGCATGGTGCAGAATTACAGCCAGACCCATCGCGTCAGCGGGACACGCTTTGATAGCCCCATGGCCGATCAGGATACGCTGCGCACCGATTTGCCGGAGGAATGGCAGCGTGCTGTGATTCAGAATACGCTGGGCGGCGCGGAGTACGACTGCATGGAGATGCTGACCCCGCGGGAAAGCAGCCGCATCCTCGGGCAGTACCGCATCACGCTTGAGGACGCGGCGCGGGGGCATGTGGAGCCGGATGCGCTGATTGATGCGTATTCCTCCTATGACCCGCACTGCCGCTGCCTGTCCCTGCCGGGGCGGCTCGGGCTGATGCCGGAGCGCGCAAAGCCCCGGTATGTCTCCATTCCCTACCGGGCGCTGCGCACCCACGAAGCCGGCAACCTGCTGGTGCTTGGCAAAGCGATTTCCGCAACGCAGGATGCCTTTAATTACTGCCGCATGTGCGCAGACGTGATGGCACTGGGCCATGCTGCCGGGCGCATTGCGGCGCTGTCGGATGATTTGTCCGCGCCTGCGCTGACCGAGGTGCAGCAGGAGATGCTCGCCGGCGGCGCGCTGGTGCGGCGTCCTTCTTCAGAACCGTATGATGAGAACACAGCAGAGCGTGTCATTGCGCCGCTGCTGTGCGGTGAGGAGGGCGCGCTGGCGGAGGTTGTGCTCTGTGCGTGGCCGCAGACACAGAAGCTGCTTCTTGGCGCGATGGAAAGCGGCGTGCTGCCAAACAGCAAACGGGTGGCGCATGCCCTGCTTTTCACGGGGGACACGCGCTTGGCGCCGGACGTGCTGGAGGACTTCGTGCAGCGGGATGAAGCGCTCGCCGGGCAGTACGGGGAGCTGCGAGAGGCGGACGGCCTGATTCACGGCGGCTATCGGAATGCGCCGAATGACGTGTGGCTCGTCAATCAGGCGATGGTGCTGCTGGCACATGTGCAGTACCGCCCGGCCATTCCGGCGTTGTGTGCAGCGATGGAGCGCACCGGTCTCGGCGCGTTCTATCACCCGCAGACGGCGACCTATGGCAACCTGCGTCCAGACTGCATGACCAACAGCACCTACGACCGCATGCTGTGCATGGCGGAGGTGGGCCTGCTGATGCCGGATGGCGCGCTGGCTGGGCCGCTGATGCGTCTTTCGTATCTGGCGCAGGACATTGAGCCGCAGGATCAAAATGTTTATATGGCCTATCTGGCGCTGCGGCTGGCGCACGCGGCGCTTCTGTGCGGCAGCGGGGACGCGCAGACGGTGATTGAGACGTATGGCCGCCATCCGCACGGCGTTCTGCGCACCTATGCCCAAAGGATTCTTGAAGCCGGTCAGGGAGAAAAAATGGTATGAAGATCATCTGTAACCCGCTCAATCTGCCGTACCGCTATCAGATGCGCGGCGCTTCCCATCCTGCCTGCCGGGAGGCTGCCGACCCGACACTGCTTGAGGTGAATGGGCAGTATGCCCTCTTTCCCTCCATGACGGCGGGCTTCCATACGAGCGAAGATCTCTGCACATGGACCTTCCATGTCCTTCCGGAAAATCTCCCGGCGAACGACTATGCGCCGGATGGCTGCGTGCTGAACGGCGAGGTGCAGCTCTGCGCGTCGCATGGGAGCAAAAACGGCAGCTTTTACCGCAGCCGCGACCCGCTTGCCGCGCCGTTCCGGGAGATTCCCGGTACCTTCCCGTTCTGGGATCCGCACCAGTTTGTGGACGATGACGGACGGCTTTACTTCTATTGGGGCTGTTCGAATGCACAGCCCATCCTCGGCGTAGAGATGGACAGGAACACGATGCACCCGCTCGGAGAGCCGGTTCCTCTGATTGCCGGGCATCCTGAACAGCTCGGCTACGAGCGCATGGGCGAGGACGGCTCCGATGAAAACAGCGCTCCGTGGATCGAGGGCGCGTGGATGACAAAGCACAACGGAAGGTATTACCTGCAATACGCCGCCCCCGGCACGGAATTCAACACCTACGCAGACGGCGTATACGAGAGCGACCATCCGCTTGGGCCGTTTGTGCCGGCGAAAAGTCTGCCGTATTCCTTCGTGCCGGACGGCTTTGCGCAGGGTGCGGGACATGGCAGCACGCTGAGGACGCGCGACGGGCGGCTTTTCCACGCATCTACCATGCGCATCAGCGTCAATCACCCATTCGAGCGCCGGCTCGGTCTGTGGCGCGCGGGCTTTGATGCGGACGGCCTGATGTACTGCGATCAGCGGTATGCGGACTGGCCGATGGCGCTGGAGGATGCTCCCTTCTCGCCGCCGCGTTGGATGCTGCTTTCCCATGGGAAGCCCGTCCGGGCGTCCTCCGGGAAGAATGCGGCGTGCGCGGTCGATGAAGACATCCGCACATGGTGGAGCGCGTCGGGGAATCAGCCCGGAGAATGGCTGGAGGTCGATCTGCAGGCGGCCTGTCAGTTGAACGCCGTGCAAATCAATTTTGCAGACGAGGGTCTGTTTCTGGAGCCGCCCTGCCCCACGGAGGGGCTGGAACAGGGGCGCTATATCGAGCGCGTTCCCCAGCATACCCGCTGGCTGCTGGAAGGCTCAACGGATGGTAAAGCATATTTCGTCCTCTCGGACAAGCGCCGGGCGGAAACGGATCTGCCGCATGATCTGGTTGTCCGGGAGGCGGGCGTTGTGTGCCGCTTCCTGCGCCTGACCGTGCAGGAGCTTCCCTACGGGCAGAAAGCCCGCATTTCCGGTCTGCGCGTGTTTGGACACGCAGAAGGTGAGCTGCCGCGGCTGATTTCCTCCCGAGCCACCCGGGAGGGCGCGCTCGACATGCTGGTGACATGGGATACGGAAGGAGCGGACGGCGTGTGCATCCAATGGGGATCTGCGCCGGATAAGCTGTACCACAGCTGCCTGACCTATGCCCCGGGGATGCGGCGTATCACGGCGCTGTGTGAAGGACAGCGCGTATGGTTCCGGGTGGATGCCTTCAACGGGAGCGGCATCACCTGCGGTGAAGTTCAGGAGGTCGAGGAATGATGGTGAAAGATGCGGGGATGACGGTGCATCTGGAGGAAACGCTGACCGCTGCGGGGTGCTATGACGTGCTGGTCGCGGGCGGCGGGCTGAGCGGCGCTGCCGCCGCGCTTTCTGCCGGGCGCTGCGGCAAGCGTGTCCTGCTCATCGAGAAGCAGTGCAGCCTGGGCGGGCTGGCTACCACAGGGCTGGTCAATTTCTGGGTGCCGCTATGCAACGGAAGGGGAAAGATGATTCTCCGCGGCATGGCAGAGGAGTTCCTGAATCTGTCTCTGCGGCTGGGCTTTGACACGCTGCCGGAGGACTGGAAGCACGGTGAACCGGCACAGCCAACGAACGAGCGATGCGTCAGCTGGTTTTCCTCCGGTCTGTTTGCGCTGGAGCTGCTTCGGCTTCTGCGCGAAAACGGCGTGGAGGTGCTCTATGACGCGCTGATTTCCCGGCCGGTGATGGCGGACGGGCACTGCGAGGGGCTCATTATCGACGGCAAATCGGGGAGAAAATTCTATCAGGGCAGCGTGGTCATCGATGCAACGGGCGATGCGCAGGTGCTTGCGCAGGCGGGCGTCCCGACCATAGAGGGCGACAATTACTTCACCTATTATGGCGAGGGCATCACGCTGGCGGGCTGCCGCCGGGCAATTGAAACCGGAAACCTGTACCATGCATACAGCCGCCCCTTTGGCGGCACGGCGGATTTGCATGGCCGTCAGCAGCCGGCAGAAAAAGCGACCTATCACGGGGTATCGATGGAAACCATCAATGCCTATCTGCAGGAGAATCAGCTTTTGATGCTGGAAAAAGAGGAACGGAAGGATCGCTGGGCGCGCAGCATTCACATGCTGCCAGGCATGCCGCAGCTGCGCACGGCCCGGCGGCTTGACGGCAATGCTACGCTGACGGAGGAGGACTGCTACCGCCATCAGGCGGCGTCCATCGGCACCATCTGCGATTTTGAGAGACGGGACTGCCTGTACGAAGTGCCCTATGGCGTGCTGGTCCGGGATGGTTTTGACAATCTGATGACCTGTGGCAGAAGCGCGTCCGCTTCCGGATGGGGCTGGGATGTGCTGCGGGTGATTCCGCCCGCCGTGCTGACGGGTCAGGCATCCGGTCTGGCGGCAGCACTGGCACTGGACGCCGGATGCGCCGTATCGGATGTGCCCATCCATACGCTTCAGGAACAGCTTAAAAAACGGGTGTTATCATCCACTTTGACGATGCGTGGAAGCCTGCGTCTGAGCCGGAGGACTGTGCAGCCGCTTCAGAGGGACATATCTGAACGCGGCTTTCGGGGAGATGTTTCGCTTCATCCGCACGCTGACCGGTGAGCATCCGCTCCGATTGATTAAGGCAATACCGCACCAACGCATTTGTGCGGTATTGCCTTATAGCATAAGCTGTTGCAGGTTTCAATAGAAATGTGAAATCGTATAAAGGGATCCTTTTCGGCAATGACCTTCTGCATCACGTCAACGAACGCTTTCTCCAGCTCCTCCTGCGTCACATGCGGCGTCGAGCACTTCTTGTCGCCTTCATACTTATTGTTGCAGCGCCAGATTGTGCGGCGGTACTCATCCGTGCTGTGCTAGACTTTACTGCCATAAAAGGCGCCGCAGTCACCGCATACGATGCGCGAGGCAAAACAGCTTTTGCCGCTGTAGCTTCCTTTCAGACTTCTCCGCCACTCCAGTTCCATCTGGGTCAGATCGAATGCCTCCGCGCTGACAATGGCTGGATGGCTGTTCTGCGCGTAATACTTCGGGATCTCGTTGCCATTGTTCACCACGAAGGTTTTCTTGATATAGTCCGTGCAGTAGGTCTTCTGCAGGATAGCATCGCCCTTATATTTTTCGTTGGTCAGGATGCTCTCAATCGTAGACGGGCTCCAGCAGGCGGTTTTCTTTCTGGCCTTAGCGGCTTCGATCTCATTCTCTCCCAGCAGACTCTTACGGGAGGGGCAGGGGATATCAGCAGCATTCAGTTCTTTGGCAATGATTGCCGGTGTAGAGCCTTCCAGAAATCGACGGAAGATGGTGCGTATATTACTGCGTTGCGAGCAATGCCTATGGGGAAACCGAAAGCCCTGTGTTCCTGCTTCAGGTGCTGGAGAAGATCGAAGTTCCTGAGACCGGCGACGAATCCAATATCGCGTTGTGGACTGCCCTGGCGATTCTGAGCTTCGCCGGATTGACCATCATTACGATAAATGGTCGTAGAAGTAAAAAAAACCCGTTAACGTAAAAAAGCCCGTCATGAAGCAGATAAGTCTGCCTCATGGCGGGTAATTCGTTTACCGTTCAGGTGTGTCTTTGTGATGGTTGGAGGCAGAATGCGTTTTCTTTTCAGCACGATGGAGAAACTCCCGAATGGATGCGGGCTGCGTCGATTCGCCGAGCCATGAAGCAACATCCTGCTGGCTTTCCCGTGCCAACTGCGTATTGTAGTGCTTCCCATATGCCTGCTGCAATCTTGCAGAGGCTGCCGAAGCGGCATCCATGCGTATCTTTTGTTGGTCTTCTGCTTCTGCCTGACTCTGCAGCTGTTTGTTCTGCTGCAGGGTTTCGTCCAGCTCAACCGAATACTTTTCCTTCTGCTCATCCAGCTTGTGCAAGCTGGCCTCCATGGCGGTGATTTCGCTCTGCACCGCCTTGACGCCAGCATCGTCCGCACAGCCAAGATCCAGCAGAAGGTTTTCTTTTTCGGAACGCAGCTCTTCGATTTCTTCTGTGAGCGTTGTGATCTGTCTGGAAAGGTCATGCTGCTTGATAAGATTCAGCTTGGAGGTGTTCTTCTGCTCTGTCATCAGGGCCTTACGAGTCTTGGACTTTTGCCTGATCTGCTGCGTAAGTTCGTTGTACCGCTTCAGCCTCGGCTGAGTTGCCTGAATGGTCGCAGTGCGCTTATCCATACTCCTGATGATGACCTTGATCTGATAACAGATCACGATCAGCTTCTCCCGCAGCTTGGTCAGCTGGTCAGTGATGGAGGTGGCCGCATCGGCTACAAGCTCAGTCAGCGAGGCAACCAGATCCTTCAGCTCCCGCAGCAGTGCATTGTCAGCCTTGATCTGCCGATTCAACTCGCAGCGGTCGGAGATGATGCCCTTCTTCTCCATCGCGCGGGCAGCAACACCTTCATGGATAGTGGGTTGCTCGTCCAGTCCGCGCTCGGCATGGCTGCGGTGATCAACACGTTCGGCAGAGCCCACTCGTTCCAGATGCAGATTGACGATATCCGCCCATGCGCTGCGCCAAAGGATCAGCTGGCTTTCGCTGTTCCAGCGCTCTGTGATGGGATTTTGCCTGCCGTAGGTGGTGCTTTTCGGATGCTTGGAGGCACGCTTTAACCCCTGGGCTTCGCCGTCAGCAGTGGTCATGTACACCTTCTTCTTGCCAACCAGGTAAGGGTACTGCTTCTCCCAGCCCTCGTCTTGCGCATGGAGAAATTCGGCTGCCGTGAAGCCCCGCTCCTCATCGCCACGGATGCACAGGTACTCCTTTTCTGTTTTGTACTGCCACTTGCCATGGGCATCCAGCGGGCGGATCGTCAGCAGGATATGGGCGTGAGGATTGTGACCGGGCGGATCAGGATCGTGGATGCCCACATCGGCGCACATGCCGTCTGCCACAAACTGCTGCTGAATGTACTCTGTCAGCAGGGCGATCTGCTGATCCGGGTTCAGCTCACGCGGTAGAGCCACCACGAATTCCCGGGCAAGGCGGCTGTCCTTGCTCTTTTCAGCGTCCTCCACGGCGTTCCAGAGGGTGGCACGATCCTGCCACTCGACGGGCGCATTCTCCGGCAGAAACACCTGCTCCCACATCAGACCTTTCTTTCGCGTGTAGTCATGGTGGACGCCGTCATACTCGTTGGTCACGCTGGAGCAGCTCATATAGGCTGACGCTGCCACGGCGGATCGTCCTTTGCCGCGACTTACGACTTTTGCCTGCATGTGATAGATGGCCATCTGCGTTCACCTCCTTCGTCGTTGACCAGCCCCGTCGCACCCGCAAGCTGCCGGTGGCAGGTTGCGTCATGCCGCAGATGTGCTGCCGGTGGCAGGACAGCAAGGCGCAGGGTGGGATGGCATATGGGGATGTGACAGCGCAGCCTGTCGCTCTCTGTGAGGAGAGCGACCGAAGGTTTCCAAAGGGCGAACGGAAAGCCCTTTGGTCGTGTCCGCAGACACGAAATGCCCCATGAGGTCAGCCCATCGGGCTGACTAAGGCCAGTCAATGCTTGCATTGATGGCCTGTACCCTCGGAAGCCGCTTGCGGGTTTCGAGGGCGACCCTCGGAGAGCGCACGGCCCCGTCAGGGGAGACCACCGCCCTTCGGGTGGTGAGTCAGTGCGCCCTTCGGGGATAACAAGTGAGGGCAGCCCCGCAGGGCTGCCTAACGAGGTCAATGCTTGCATTGACCGAAGTGTAGCCAGCGCCGAGGCAGGGAAAGGGACGAAGTCCCCTCGGCGATGGCCGAAATGCGGAAGCGCCCCGGTTGCCCGGAACGCCTCCATCGTCGGTTGCATCGTTACTTGGTTCTCAGCGTACTGCACAGGTACTCCTCCAGTTCGTCGGTGGTCATGGTTCGTGCCTGGGGAAAAGCTTTTTCGAGGATCGCCCCGGTCTGGATCAGTCGGCGGGTTCGTGCCTTCCGTTCCTTGTCCCGGTTGCGCATCTGAGCTTCCTCCAGTCGGTGTCGTGCTTGGATCAGTTTCTTTTCGTGTTCAGTCATGTTCGTTTTCCTTTCTGGTATCAAAAGAGCGGCCATCCGGTACCGGGGTGATACCAGATGGCCGCAGGGTTGGTATTGCGTTGTTGGTCGGTGATTGAGTTGGTACCAGGTATGCCTCCAAATGGTATTACAGCAATACCAATCAGGAGCAGTGCTGGTATCAGAAGCTGTCTGCAAAGTCCAGCGCCGTGGACAGATCGACGTCTGCCGGTGCCGGTTCGGTTTGCATGGGCGTGGACGGCTGTACTGCCGCCATTGGCACAGGTGCAAACCGCAGGGCGTTGCAGATCGTGCTCTCAATCCGTTGCAGGAAAGCATCTTCTTTCTCACGGGTTTCCAGATATGGGTCTGCTGCCAGCTGCTCCTGCCGTCCGAAATAGTCGTTGACCGCTGCCACAATTGCCTTGCTGTAGGACCGGTACTGCTTCTTGTCCATCTGCTGAAGGTGCGACCACGCCAGACGGTCTTCCTCGTCAGTCATGTCCAGCCGCAGCGTCGTGGTGAAGATACGCTTCATCACAGCTCACCGGCTTTCCGCAGACGCTCCGTTGCCAGCAGCTCGTAGCCCTTGGCGGTGGCGCAGATGTCGTGGTTGAAGCTCACGCGCGCAGGGTCATACTTGCCAAACTGCTTCACCATACAGCTGCCGCCACCCATGACGTGCAACTTCACCAGGTCCGGGTTGTACTCATGCTCACGCAGCTTGCGGAAGATCCCGCCGATGTACTCTTCAGCGGTTTGTCGGATGACAGCCATGTACTTTTCGCCGACTTCGGACTTGCCGGTGCGCAGGATGCGCTCGATCATGGCTTCATCAATGGTCACGCCGCAGGTGCGCATCAGGTTCTCCCGGACGGCCAGCACGCACTGGTGGACGCCGTACTTCTCCGTGAAGCAACGCTGCGGGATGGGCTTGCGGTCGTTGATGTACATCACATTCATGGTGCCGTTACCGATGTCGCAGAGCATATTGATGCCGGAGAAGTCGCGCAGCTGGGCAGCCACAGCCGAGAAGCCCTGCGGGAACACCTCGCAGCCGGCGAACTCCACATGGTATGCTACTTCGCGGAAGATGAAGTCGGCAGCTTCATGCTGGATGAGGTATGCCCGGAAACTCTCCTTCTGCGCGGACACCCAGGTCAGCGGCAGGCCGACCGCCAGCACCACACGGGCGGTGGTCAAGTTACGGATATGTAGCTCACGGGCGATAGCGGCCAGCGTCAGGAGATAATAATCCTGATCCAGCATTTTGTCGGCGGTAAACTCCTTGTGGCCCTGACCGATCACATAGGACTTGCCATCGTAGGTCAGGATGTCGCTGCTGAACACAGGCTCATTTCCGTCAATGGGCATGATGCCGGTTCGGAAGCAGCAGTGGGCGGTTTTCATGTTGCCATAGCCATGGTCGATGCCGATGACAACGGGCTTGTTTTTCATGTTCATCATAATCATTTTCCTTTCTGAATGGGGTATGCCAACTTGGCACGAAGTTGTAAGTCTTGATTTTACTGGGTTAGCAGACTTCGCGCCAAGTTGGGCTTGTTGACAAACCTACCACCTGGCGCTCAAATGTGGTAAAATAGAGAAAAGCCACAAGGGGCGAAGGACATGCAGCTCAAGCTACACATGGTCACCATCGAAGACCTTGTACCAGTCGACCACTTCCTGCGCAAGCTGGCAGCGGCGCTGGATTTGTCATTTGTGCACGAGGAAACCGCGCATATGTACTGCCGACGGTATGGCCGCCCGCCCATTGATCCGGTGGTGCTGGTGAAGTACCTGCTGGTCGGGTATCTGTATGGAATTCCGTCCGAGCGTCAAATCGAGGAACGTATCTCTGACAGCATCGCTCTGCGCTGGTATCTGGGGATCGATCTGGATGAGCGTGTGCCGGATCACAGTACCATCTCGCAGCTGCGCCGGCGGAAGCCTTCCTTCCGCAAGGTGTTCCGGCGGCTGTTCGAGACAGTCGTACAGCAGTGCATTGAATTGGGACTGGTCAGCGGCCGAATGACCGCCACCGATTCGACCCATGTGAGGGCCAATGCCTCCCGAAAATCTGAGTATCTGATGGACATGCCCGAGGAACCCGGCGTGTACTGGGACCGGCTGGATGCCTACGAAGAGGAAGGCTTGGAGGAGCTTGCGCAAAAGACCGGTAAGCGTCGTACGAAGCGAACCCGGACAGTGAAAAAAGAAACCCGGAACGACAAGAAGCAGGTCAGCCGTACCGATCCGGATGCAGGACTCCTGAATCGAGCTGGCAAACCCAAAGGCATGCACTATCTCAGTCACCAGACGCTGGATACGGATCACGGAATCATCCTGGATGTTGCTGTCACACCGGGTGACAGCAGCGATATCGAACCATTCCTGCCTCAAATGGAGCGTGTCAGGGAACTGCTGCCGGTACAGGCAGTTACAGCAGATTCTGCGTACAACTCCGGTTTGGTTCAACATGAGCTTGAGCGAATGGGGATTGCATTCTATGCACGTCCGCGCAAAGCGGAAGCGCCGCAAAAGACGTCTTTCACGGCCTCTGCTTTTTCATACGATCCGGATGCAGATTCGTACACTTGTCCCATGGGCAAAGTGCTTCCGCTCCGGACGCTGGAGCGCAACCGACATGGCTTGTACTGGGTGTATCGGGCAAAGGCGGCGGAATGCCGTCAATGTCCGGAATATGAGCGCTGCGTCAGTGCCGGGCAGCGGAATCAGGGACGCCGTCTCATGATTAATTACTTCCAGACAGCCAAGGACGCAGAGTGCCAGCGGCGTAATACGCCGGAATACCGGGAAGCTCTGCGACTGCGGCAGATCTGGTGCGAGGGTACCTTCGCGATCCAAAAGCGAGGTCACAATCTGACACGCCTCACACGACGAGGAATAGCGGCAGCGGAAGACCACTGCCTTCTTTCCGCTGCCGCCATGAACCTCAAAAGGATGATTAAGTGTATTGGATGACGCCCGTCGGCGTCTTTTTTATTCCGGTGAATGGGGTTGCAGCAAAATAGACGGCTTTTGTCAACAAGCCCAAGTTGGCGCGAAGTTCCGGGCATACGAAAGACGACCGGCGCAGGGTGCTGCCGGTCCCCTTTCAGTATGCCATCTCACAATACTTGCTCTTTTAGATTTTGTTGACTTTGGTTTCATAATCATCACTAATCTTCTTGCAGCTGTCCACCTTATCCGCTTCATGCTGGATCAGATTCAGCAGCCGGTCTTCATAAGTACAGGCGCTTTCGGGGCTTCCGAAGGCGCAGATCGTGTAAACGGTATGCCCGTATTGGCGGGTCACTTCCATCATAGGGGTAGTCTTCGTCATTGTTCCTCCTGATTCTTGCATAAAAAGAAGCAGCACCGAGTCGCCTCATGTGCTGCCTGTTGGATGTTGGGCCGTTATTCATTTTCATTCTCCATTCCTTCCGTCGGGATAGGAAATTGTCCGATGTAGTTCAGGTGCACCTCAATTTGGCGGGTGCGCTGTCCCTTGGCTGGGCGGATGGTACGATAGACGACGATCTTCTCCACAAAGGCGAGGATCATGTCATCCGTTACTTCTGTGCAGTCCCGATATTTTCGGGCAAGGGCAAGGTACTTGTCGGTCTGCGTAGAGGCGGTCTGCACTTCGTTCAGCCGAGCCTGATCATCTGCGAGTTCTGCTTTGAGCGTAGCTTCCTCCTGCTCGTATTGTGCAGACAACCTGTCAAAGCGTTCCTCCGGGATATGCCCCAGGGCATAGTCCTCGTACAGCTTCTTCAGCAGATGCTCCAGCCGTGCGATGTGCTTTTCCTTCTCACGGATCTGCTTCGTCAGCTGCTTCCGATCGTCAGGCTGGTAGGTAGCTGCTTCCTGAGCAAGCCTACGACGGAAGCCTTCCTCGTCAGCGATAGCGTAGCGGTTGACGGTGCGGAGGGTGTCTCGCACAATTTCCCGGATGACAGTAACGCGAATCGAATTGTGAGTGCAGAGCCTCTTCTCGTAGCCAGCAGACCGCTGATGTGTCCGGCAAACAAAATCATTACACTCCTCATGACCTTTCATGCGATGAAACAACATTGGCACACCACACTCTCCGCACACCATCAAACTTTTAAGGGGACAGGGGGTGCCAGGCGCAGAAGACATCTCCGGGTGAAATATCCGTTGAGCCGCCTGCCATGTTTCTTCATCGACAATCGCTTCATGGGTACCCGGAAAGCACATCCACTTCTCTGGTGGGTTTTCAATCTGTTTGGCATGCATTTCAGGATAGCTGGTCTTGAAATTGACCGTCTCGCCCATGTACTCCCTGCGCCGAACAAGATCACATACGATTCCTTTGTTCCAATGATACGGCTGACAGTTGACATAGCACTTGCCGACGCCATCTGGATTGTGCTGCGCGCGATAATATCCTGGCGTCACGCGCTTCTCCTGCACCATGGTCCGACAGATTTTCACTTGAGACATCCCTGATGCAGCCAGTTCAAAGATGCGACGGACAGTATCGGCCGCCTCTGGATCAACCAGCCAGTGATTCTTATCTGCCGGATCTTTCACATAGCCAAAGCATGGATTGTAGGTCAACGGTTTACCCGAACGGCCCTTCTGCTGAGCAGCAGATCGAATCTTCCGGGACTGGTCGCGCAGATACCAGTCGTTCATAATGTTGAGGATGCCTGCAAACTCGGTACTATCCGGGTTGTCATTGTCGATATTGTTGTTGATGGCAATAAACCGCACACCCATCCGAGCAAAGTACACTTCTGTATAAAAGCCCGTCTCTACATAGTTACGCCCGACACGGCTCATGTCCTTGACCAGCACCATTTTGACAATGCCAGCTTCGATATCCGCAAGCAGCTGATGCCAACCAGGACGGTCAAAGTTGCCGCCGCTGTAGCCGTCATCGGTGTAGTGACGACAATTGGTGAAGCCCCTTTCCTGAGCGTATGCCTGCAACAGACTCTTTTGATTGGTGATCGAGTTCGACTCGCCCTCTTGTTCGTCATCACGGGACAGGCGCTCATAAAGCGCGGTAATTGGCTCTACATCTGCTTTTGCCGAAGCTCGTGACTTTCTTCCGTTCTGTTGTTCGATCAGATCAAACATATTGTTCCTCCTTCGTTAAGCTGCCGCCTGATCGTGGGGCAGCTTCCTGTTTCGTTCTTTTTTGCGCAGATACTTCTGGTGATTGCGCTCCCGTTCCTTGGCTCGCCGGGCTTCTTCCTGCAGCTGTTCCTCCGTCAGAATGGTCGGTGTCACCGGAACAGCGAAGCAGCCAATGAAGCGGAAGATGACGTCAATCTGCACGTGCCGCTGACTGTTTACCTTCTTCGGTGCATGGACAATCACCCTGTCAATGAAGCTGTTGATGACAGATGCCGTCAGTTCTTCCGTATCCCGGTATTGCCGTGCCAGCGCCATGAACGCTTCGATATTGGTGGTGTCAGCATGATAGGTAGCCAGCGCAGTTTCAGTCTGTGCCAGCTTGTCCTTCAGCTGCGCCTGTTCCTTTTCATAGGTGGCAGACAGCAGGTTGAAGCGGCTCTCCGGCGTTTTACCCAGCGCATAGGACTCGTACAGCTTCTGAATGATGGTGTCCAGCTCTGCAATGCGCTTCCGAGTCTTGGCTGCTTCGGCGGTCATGTCCTTCACCGCATCTGCGTGGCGCACCTCTGACAATGCCCTCACCTGATCGGCAAAGGCAGCTTCATCTGAAACAGCATAGTAGCTCACCGAGCGGATCATTTGCAGCAGCACAGACCGGATGAATGCCGTCGTAACATAGTGGCAGCAGCAGTCACCCTTGTTCTGGCTGTAAGTCGGACAATCGTAGTAATCATCCGACTCACGCCCGGACTGCTTCGCTCGGCTACGGTGGTTGTTGAGCCTTGCACCGCACTCTGCGCAATAGAGCTTGCCGGTCAACGGATTAGCTTCGCCGGTGCTGTCTGTTCTGCGCCGGACAGCCAGCACACATTGAGCCAGCTGCCATCGATCCTCGGGGATGATCACCTCATGTGTGTTCTCAAAGATCAGCCATTCCTCCTGGGGCTTGGTTTGCCGTTTGGCCTTCAGGCCATTCTTCGATGAACGGAAGTTGACCGTGTGCCCCATATACTCCGGGCGTTGCAGGATGTTGCTGACGGTCACGCCATTCCATGCATACGGCTTGCTCATGTCGGTGTTGGATCGCTTCATGCAGGTGTCGTGGGTCGCATTGTAGTAAGCCGGACATTCAACCTTGTCAGCCTCCAGGATACGCGCGATCTCGTAGGGGCCGTGGCAATCAATCGCCAGTTGGTAGATTCTTCGGACGACCGCAGCCGCCTCGTCATCCACCAGCCAATGATTCTTGTCTGCCGGGTCTTTACGGTAGCCGTACACGCACAGCGTATTGGTCGGCTTTCCGCTGTTGCCACGCTGCCGGAAGAACGTGCGCATCTTCTTCGACTGTTCCCGCAGGTACATCTCATTCAGCACGTTCATGAAGGGCGCGAACTCACTGCTGATGGGGTTCACTGTGTCCACGCCGTTGCCGATGGCGATGAACCGCACACCCTTGCGCCGGAAGTACACCTCTGTGTAGAAGCCGGTCTGGATGTAGTCGCGCCCGACGCGGCTCAGGTCTTTTGCGATCACCACGCCGACCAAACCTGCATCAATGTCTGCAATGAGCTGCTTCCATCCAGGACGTTCGAAGTTGCCGCCGCTGAAGCCATCATCTGTGTAGTGTTGGCAATGGCTGAAGCCGTGGTCTGCCGCATACGAGGTCAGGTAGGCTTTCTGATTCACGATGGAATTGGAATCGCCCTGCTGGTCATCGTCGCGGCTCAGACGCTCATAGAGCGCCGTGATAAGGGGTTCGTTTTTCTGGGTCAATGGATTCTCCTTTCCTGTGGAAGTCTGATATTTCTGGTGACTCCCTCTATAAGTAGGACAAAACTGGCGTCGTTTCGGAACTGTTTTTGAAATTTTTAGAAAGAAAATTTGAGATTACACAAAACTTCTTGTATAATGGACATAACGAGGGGGTGAGCAAGTGATTTCAGAAGACGATTGGTACGATGTTGCGGATGATGATTCTGCCATCGAACCCTCCATGCTCGCCATGCCCCTGTACGATGAGGACGGCAATGAGATCCCGGAAGAAGATCTGCCGTGGAACAACATGGCCGATGAACTCAGCAGTGATGATGCTGAGAACTGGTCAGCGGATGATGAACCAGAAGAATCACTGCCATCCACCAAACCAGACAAGCGCAGGAGCAATCCTGACAAAGCGCGATCCTCTGCCGAGCTAAGAAAGCGCATTGCGCAGAGCGTCCGTGAAGAAGCGCTCCGCCGACTGGAACTGTCAGCCCGAACCCTATCCGAGTTTCAGGAGCTGGTTGACTGGTACGATCGAGAAGAAGAAAGTCGTATGCGCCGGGAACGCCGTTATGAAACCCTGCGTGGTGATGTACCGCTGGAAAGCGGCGCGCTTCCTGGCGGTCACATCCTACCGCATAGCATGAGTCAGCCGACCTTCCGGCAGATCTGCCGGGGCGAGTTTGACGATTATCTCAACACGTGCCTTTTCGCCATGCACGATCTGACCGAGCGGGCGCATCTACGGGAGATCGTCATGAACCTGAAGCTCGACCACAAGGAGCTGCTGTTCTTCCTGGGTATCAGGCTGTACTCGACACAGAAGCTGGCGGAGCTGCGCGGCCAGACAGAGCGCAACATCCGCAAGGTTCGTGATACCGTCCAGCGGCGCATCCACCGGAAGCTGTACGCAGCCCTGACGGTGCTGCAACAAAACGGCGACGAGCTGATCCACCTGGAGCAGGACTTCCTGCATGACTACACTCCACCGAAAAGGAGGCATTCTTCCAATGACGAACCTGTTTGAACATACCAGTGCGTACTGGGCAAAGTATGCCTCTTATGAGTGGAGAAAGGCAGCAGATGGGAAGGAGTACCTTCTGCCCACGGCTGATGCCAAGGCTTCTGTCTACAACACCATGCCGCTTGCTGACCAACTGGTGCTGGATGCGGTCAACATCGGGCTGCTGGTGATTCACAAGTCGCCTGAAAAGAAGATTAAGGCCGCGATCCACACGTTCGTCTGCAACTACGGTCTTCTGGGCATGATGACTGCCTTTCCCACCACGCCGAATTTCGTAGAGTATGAGAAGGTCTATCTTCCGAAAAACCAGTTCATTCGGCAGGAAACTCTGGACACACTGACCTACATGAAATTCTTCTTTCCATTCAAACTGCCGGACTTCCGCAAACGCGGAATTGAATCTATTTGGAATGTGTCCGGTAGCGATCGGGATGAAGCGGCGCTGTCCCTAACCTTTAGTGATGATCCGCGCGCCAAGGCAATCTCCTTCATGCGCAGCTACGGCGAACCCTATGAGTGGCTAAAGGAAGTGTTCCTCGACTGGGCGTTCACCTTTATGTCAACATACCTGTATTACGAAGACCGGGACATCCTGGACGAGAATGGGCTGAACTTGTACCGCAAGAGCCTTGCATGTTTTGAGGGCAATGCGCCTACCTATCACCTGGCGCTGCGGGAGCACCCGGTCATCGTATGGGATTTTCATTCGCTGATGCTGACAGTGAAGTTCATGTTCTCTGTCAAACTGACCGACGCGAAGAATCCCATGAGTTTGTGCGAGCATTGTCGCATGGCGTTTTATGCTCCGCGGGCAGATTCGCGTTTCTGTTCTGCCGAGTGCCGGAAAAAGGCGAGCAAGAAGACCTGATAATCAGATCAGCAGGAAGTCCAGAAGAACGAGTGTGAGGTCTGTTACCTTTCCAATAGCCATCCGGCGATGTGCGGAGCAACGGCGAAAAAGATGCCAATTCCCGCAGTCTGGAAGATCAGGCCGCTGGGAGCGTTGGCGATCCACCCTGCAACGGAACCGATGAGGAATACCGTTGCAAGCAGATTGGTCACGATGGAGGTTAATCCAACAATTAGGGATGAAATTAGCTGGAACACCAGCAGTATCGCAATGAGAGGCAAGGCAGCTAACCGAAGGGGAAGCCTGAGCAGTTTCTTCATAAGTACCTCCATCTGATTTTGGGGAGACAGGCACGGGCTGGAGGCTCGTGCCTGTTTGCTTGCAACGCAGCTCCTCAGTCATAGATCAGCTCGTTGAACAGCATTTCTTCAATCCGATTGTGAATACTGTTCATGCGGCGTACCCATTCCATCTGGTCGGCAGCTTTCAAGTCCTCGGTAACGCCTTCGGCTGCTTTCATCTGAGGAATCAGCAGATCCAGGCGTTCCTGGCAGGCGTCATCAATGCTGTACAGGTGCTTCATGAGCTTGCCGGACAGTAGGAGCTTATTGAACAGGAGAGAACGATGCTCCCGGAGATAGCGCATGCGCATTCTGCCGTACTTGCCAAGCGGGCGCATGTCCTCTTCCGGGATGCCGATGTTGGGCAGGTAGTAGTCTCCACAGCGGCGATAGGTCAGTTTCATGGGGTATCCTCGCTTTCTGCTGCAATGAAAAAAGCAGCTATGTACTTGAAGGTTTCCCTTCAAGCCATAACTGCTTGAATTTACTGTATTTCCCGCGACTCATGACGAGGAGGGGTAAACCTTCCTCTACATAATAACTCCTG
>Ga0129317_1000958_pt1 | contig 24773 bp, 27 predicted proteins | sample Cm1ome_FD_94430 | JGI IMG/M metagenome (GOLD analysis project Ga0129317, IMG submission 94430) | Eastern black-and-white colobus group fecal microbial communities from Wisconsin, USA - Cm1105 metagenome | ecosystem: Host-associated > Mammals > Digestive system > Large intestine > Fecal | place... | reverse complement strand
TGCGATTTCTGCGTCTGGTAATTCCAGAAAGTAGAACATCAACACAACATTGCGTCGTCTTTCACTTAATTTTTTGATTGCTTCACATAATTTCTCATCATAGACACGAACTTCTGTACCGAATACATCAAAGGAAGTAAATTCAATCGAGTATTCGTCCGATACACCCAGCTGATTTAATTCCAGCTCTGGTATTTCACAGAAAGATATTTCATGCTTTGAACGTCTGGCAAGTTCTTTGTTATAGTTCTTGACGGTTCTGCCAATTACCTTACGTGCCAGACAGTCAAATTGAAGTCTTATAGCGTTCTCAAATGAAGAAGGTTTCATAATCTCACCTCCTTTCAAGTTGAAGTTGCTAAAGCGAAAAGGCTTTTTACCTCTTTCCGCACTAACACTCAACACGGAAGTGCGATTTGTAACCCAAACCAGAAAATTTCTTAAAAAATTTTTTAAACAATAAAAAAGTACAAGAGCATAAAAGAAATGCTGTTCTTGTACTTTAGTAATTATTCCTGCTATGTAATGCGAAAAACCACATTCAAGGGTATTTTGTGCCATTGAAAAATCTAAGATTTTTTTGACAATAACGAATATGACGAAGATTGTCGATTATAAAGACGTTTCAATGCGGCTACCTCCCAGAGCCGCTAAACCAAAACCGATATGATATTTGTAAGTGGAAAAAGAAAAAGGCGGCTTATAAACCGCCATATAAACAGGGATAATTTTTGACATACAAAAATGGTACTGGTAATAACGGTTTTTTTTATTTACCGCTATGCAGCACTTTTTAACTGATTTACGCACATAATAGGAACTCTTAAACCATACTATACGTTTTTCTATGCCTGTTAGAAAATCAACAGGAACAGTAAAATATAGTGAGGTGATTACATATGCGTAAAAAAGAAGATAAGTACGATTTTAGAGCCTTTGGTCTTGCAATCAAATCGGCTCGCAAAAAACAAAACTTAACTCGTGAGCAAGTGGGAGCAATGATTGAGATTGACCCACGCTATTTAACAAATATTGAAAACAAAGGACAGCACCCAAGTTTACAGGTGTTCTATGACCTTGTATCATTACTTAATATTTCCGTTGATGAATTTTTCCTGCCTGCGTCTGATCTGGATAAAAGCACCAGAAGACGACAGTTGGAAAAGCAACTTGACAACCTTTCCGATAAGGATTTAGTTATCATGGAAAGTGTTGCTGACGGAATCATCAAGTCAAAGGAAGTGGAGGGTGATTAGCCCTCCTCCCATTTAATCATTGCAATCTGTCTGAAACGTCAAATTTCCGTCTTTTATCTGGACAATTTCGTCTGCTTCTTCTGCCAAGTGTTTACTGTGTGTTACGACAATTACACATTTCCCAAGTTCATGTGCTGTCAATTTTAATAACGCAATAATCTCATTTGCAGTAGCTTCATCAAGATTTCCTGTCGGTTCATCTGCCAGTAATACTTTTGCGTCGCTGGCTAAAGCTCTGGCAATGGCTACTCGTTGTTGCTGACCGCCGGATAGCTGCAAAACATTTCTTTTCCAATCTTCGCAAGGAATATTTACTTCCCTTAACAGAATTTCAGGATTTTTATTTCCACCAAGTTTGACATTTTCCTCTGTAGTCAGATAATCAATCAGGTTATAATTCTGAAAAACCAAAGATACGTTATGTTTCCTATGATAATTCAGTCCTTTTACCTGTATATCTTCACCGTTGTAAAAAATGTTTCCCTTTACCGGAGTGTCAAGTCCGGCAAGCAACGATAAAAATGTTGTTTTGCCTGCACCACTCGGACCGACAATCGTATAAAATCTGCCTTCCGCAAATCCTATAGATACATTTTTTAGAATCTGTTTCTTTTTCTGTGATTTATAAGAATAATCTACATTTCTTACATCTAATATCATTTCCTGAACCTCCTTAACTCATTTCACTAAAAATATCCTTTGGATTCCTGCGTATTACCATAATGCCGGAAACACCAACTGAAAAGATAATCAGTACAACGATACAACCAACATCAAGCAACATAATTTGAGGGGAAATAGCTACAATAACATCTGTAACTGTTTCTTCTGATTCTTCAAATGGTTTCGCAACTTTTCCCTCATCTAACAGATCTTGCTCCTTTTCCTGCTGCACCTGTTGTTCTACCAAATAGTTTGCGGTTATCTTTGAAACACCGGGTGCTACGGTAAAAGACAACATAATCGCCATAACAGCGATTAACAATGCTTCTAATAGAATTTGTCCTAAAATTTTTATCTTTGCTGTTCCAAGTGCTAGTAAAATACCGATTTCCTGAACCCTGTTTTTCATCCAAAAGACAAATACCAAACTTAAAATAACAGAACCGGCACCAATTACTATAATAAGAAGAATTTGACTGATGTTCTCTAAATCATTGAAATTAGAGGACATCGTTTCAAGATTTCCGTTATTGTCAATCAGATCATAGCGTTCCCAATCAATATCCACTTTTTTCATTGCTTCTTTTACAGAATCATATTGATTTACATTCTGGACTTTAAAATATGCTTTCTCATACAATGGATTCCCGGTGTTTCCATCTGCTTTCTCCGGGAAATTCAAATCCGTAAATATCACATTTTCAGAGCGGTAAGTATCGCCCGACATATAAGGCGTCATTTTTTGTTTTACTTCATAAATACCAACAATTACCGCCTCACAGGCAGTCGAGTTTTCTTTATCATGGTAATCATTGAATTTTAACTTATCCCCTAAATCCAAATGATTTTTTTCTGCTAATTCCCTTGAAATTACACATACATTAAAATCATCTTCATTTATCAGACGTCCCTTTTTTATCGTTACATTTCCCGATAGCACATTAGAATCCATCTCCATCTTTTTATTCCCAATCAGACTAACTCCTAAAATATCAGAACTCTGGTCTACATCACTGTCCTCTATTCTGGAAAAATTTACTGGATTTACCGCAGTAACAGCGGTTGTTATGTTATAATCGAGAATTCCTGAAACAGACGCAATTTTTTCTATATCCTCCATTCGTAGTGTTTCAAATGAATTATCTGTAGATATTCTCCAAGACGTACCCCCGGCAAGTTCCAATTTTTCCACAATAACGCCATCCAGGTTACCCTCCACATTTTCTCCCAGTTTATTTAATACTTTGTCAATCCTTGTATGACGGTTTGCTTCATTTTCTGTAAGTAGAAATCCAGCGCCAACAGCCTGTCGTGTTTTGTCTTGTGTCGCTACACTGGCATTTTTGCTTGTCATACCGGATAACAGAAACAGGCTAATCATAAAAACTACCAAAAAAAGCAAAATGCTCTTTACAGGTTTTCTTATTACAGAACGCACAGCCAACTGAAAACTGTTCATTTCTTATCCCTCCATTCTTGATAAAGTGTCTCTGGGATTCGCTTTTAATATTGGAAACAGCGAAACCACCACCGCCGCCAATACAATAAAGCTCCCCCAAATTATTAAACTGCCTATATCTTTTCCTTGTAGAAAAACATTCAAAGAAACTTCTGTTGTTTCAGAATGAGTAAGAACTTTCTGTAAAAGTCCAGCCATAAGACTACCCAAACCACATGCACCAATTATAGATACCATAAATACTAGAAAAGACTCCAAAAATACTTGTAAAAAAATACTGCACTTTGATTTTCCAATACTAATAAAAATAGTGGCTTCTTTTTGCCTTGTACGCATCCACATACAGAGCAAAAGTGAAACAATCACGATTCCAGTTATAAGTGTCAAAACAAGCATGAGATTTACTACTCTTGTAATCTGTTCTAATGGCAACACCATTTGCCTGTATAAAGTATCAGAAGAAGTAAAACTTACTTTTTCAGAAAGAACAGAACGAAGTTGTTCCTCCATCATAGAAAGCTGCTCAGGATTTTTACAGTATACAGAAACTTTATAATATCCTGTATTACCTAAGAACTGCGAATAAGATTCGTTATCTACAAATATCTGATTTTCAATTCTGTTTACGGAATCCATTTTTTCTGTCTGTTTTCGTTCACTTCCTGATAAAAACAACCCGACAATTTTTAAGGAAATAATCTTCCCCTCTGCATTTTCTATTTTAATATCATCACCCAATCCTAAGCCATTGGAATCCGCCAGATGAGAATTGATAACAGCCCCCCTTTTATTTTTCGTAATATAATCGCCGGAAACAAGGCGGTATTGCCCTTCATAAAATGCACTGTCATTTTGCAAATCATCATAAGAAAGCAGCGTTATTTTCTGGTTGTTTTCTTCCATAGAATCATTGGTCGTGACAGGATAAAAATTGTTTGGAAACGCCTGCCCTTTATCCTGACAGTTAACTGCCGATACTTCTTCTAAATTCAATATTTCTTCTACTTCTTTTTGTGTTATCCTGTTTCCTTCTTTTGTAATTTCCAAAACAATTTTGGATTTCGTTTTTTCCTGTATCGCAGCTTTAGAATCTTCCGTTGCCCTGAGTATCATATTGGTACTCAATATCATACTGCTAACCAGTAATAACACGAAAAACAAAAGAATCGCTTTTGCCTTTTTCCTTTTCAGATAACGAAATGCCAGTTGATAAAATGTCACAAATGTACCTCCTTTACTCATAACGCACAATGATTATTTTTGTAGCTGTCAGATTATGCGTATCTTCAAAATCACCATAAATTAGCAAAGAAGTTTGTTTCTTTATATCTGATATGGAAGCGTCGCTAATACTTGCTTTTCCAGTTGTTATATTTATGTTTGCTTTCTGGAAAATGCAATCTGTTTTATAAGATATATTTACATTCGTTTCATCATTTTCGTTTCCGGGAGCTGCAACGACCGCTGTATTTTCATCTTCATTTGTAACTGGAGTGACGGTGCAGCCACTATCAAAAAATTCAACAACACTTCCTTGTAGAGCTGATGAACGAATCAAACTCTCACCATCTGTATTGTCTGATGTCCCCACATTGTCTGCCACGTTTGATGTGTCATTATCCTTTGAATCATTGACGGTATTATCATTTGTGGCATTGTTATCTGTATTTTCTGAACTTCCACCTTTTAATACTCCACACCCAGACAATGCCAGAACGCACATTCCTATCAATATACCTCGCATAAACTTTTTAAATTTCATTATCATTCCACCTTTCTTTTTTGATTGTGCCACCATTTTAAATAAAAACCTTTCCAAAAATCCTGTAAGATGAAAGAAATTCTTTCTGATTTTTTACAGGATTTTTAGATAATTCTCTGTTATACTGTTTTTAATTATAGGTAGAAAAGGATTTGGTAAATATGAAAATACTTCTATTAGAAGATGATTTAGAACTTTGCAATATCATACAACTGGAATTAGTGAAAAATGGATATATCGTAGATTCCTGTAATGATGGAGAAACTGCTATGTTATATGCTTTAAATACGGACTACTCTTACGATCTAGCCATTATAGACCGTATGCTGCCTGTAATTGACGGTTTAACCATTATAAAGGCTATGAGAGCAAAGGAAATATCTATCCCCGTTATCATCATCACCGGAATGTCTGCACTTGATGACAGGATAGAAGGTTTAGACGGTGGAGCTGACGATTATTTAGTCAAACCATTCCATGTACGGGAACTGCTGGCAAGAGTACGCGCCTTAACACGCAGACCGACAGAAATAAAAACCAACGAAAAAATGACTTTTTCAGATTTAGAATTTGATAAAGTAAACCGGGAATTACTTTGTAAAGACAAACAGGTTCTTTTAACTGCAAAAGAATCCGAATTATTATATGTTCTCATGCAAAATCCGGAAACGCTTTTTTCAAGAGAACAGCTCATACTAAAAATATGGGGAACAAGCTCCGACGTTGAACCGGGAAACGTAGACAATTATATCTCTTTTCTCCGCAGGCGGTTAAAAGAGCTTCAAAGTTCCTGCAAAATAAAAACCATCTATGGAGCCGGATATAAACTGGAGGGATTCAATGCTTAATAATTTATATAAAAAGTTGCATATCATATTTACAATCTCTGTTATGCTGATCATTACACTGATTATAGGTATTCTTTCCGTAAACTATATCAAAGAGAAATCTGTGAATGACAGTACTTTTTTTCAGAGAATGGCTACACTTATGATTTATCAGATGGAAGACAGTGACCAGAACATAGAAACTGTACTGCATTCTTATGAAGACAAATATTCTATATTCTGCTTTGCCAAAGACACTAGCGGAAATGTGATATATCAAAGCAATTTGAACTTCCCTACTGACACAAAAACACTTCTGGAAAATTTTAATAATCAAATATCCAAGCAGCTGACACAGGATATAGATAATTCGTCTATGTCAGAGCAAAACGGAATTATTGAGATTACTGGTACTTCCAATGAAAAATATTGGGGAATTTCCGCAAAAGTAATTTCTAAGGACGATAAGACGTATCATTTAGCACTGATTTATAAGCAAAAATCCGCTTTTCAAATTTTGCAGAAACAATTTCCTTTCTATTTTGCTCTATGGTTTATTGCTTTATCGTCCATAATCTTTGTAAGCCGGCTGCTATTGAAGAAAGCATTTAAACCGACAGAACAGGTTTTAAAAAGTCAGAAAGAATTTATTGCTTCTGCTTCACATGAACTGAAATCCCCACTTGCGGTTATTCTTGCTAATGTCGAACAGTTAGAGCAACAGACGGATAATCAAGAACTTCAAAAAGTAATAAAAACTATAGATTCTGAATGTATGCGGATGTCAAGGCTGGTAAAAGATATGCTGCTTTTAGCGTCCTCTGACGCTAACACATGGTCGTTATGTAAAAGTGATGTTAATGTTGATACGTTACTGATTACTTTATATGAATCTTATGAGCCGATTTGCATTAGCAAAAAAATATCTTTACATTTGGATATTCCAGAAAACAGTTACCCGGTGCTTTATACAGACAAAGAAAGGCTCATGCAGATACTGAATATTTATATGGATAACGCAATCCACCATTCCGTAGATAACAGGCATATTGAAATTCAGACAGAAGTAACAGCAAAAAATATAACATTTCTTGTGGCAGACCATGGACAGGGAATTGCAGAAAAAGATAAACCATATATTTTTGACCGTTTCTATTGTGCTGATAAATCGAGAACTGATAAATCAAATTTCGGTTTAGGCTTAAGTATCGCTAGTGAGCTGGCAAAAATGCTGAATGGCAGGACTGGATTTAAAGACACCAAAGGCGGTGGCGCTACATTCTTTGTAACAATTCCTTTCAAATAATTATAAAGGCTTGCAGAACATACTATGGATGGAATGCAAGCCTTTCGTCATGTTATCTTACAATCTTCCAGTTGCTATCTTTTTCCAGTGTCAAATCAAACTGTGAAATCTGTGCTGCCTTTGTCCTCTGGTCGAGATATTTCACCGATACCGATACTTTGACCTGTTCACCATCTTTTGCGAAGATTGGATTTACCAGTTCCGAGAACACATAATCACAATTCACAGGTTCAAGCACATTTCCCGACACATAGTAGGCAAGTTCCTTTTCTGTTGCGGTAGGGTATAGCTTGAAGAAAGTTTCCAAGAACTCTGTCACTTCCTCCGTAGTGGCAGCGTCCACCGTTCCGTCCGATTCCTTGACTTTGGGTTCATAGGTTGATTTGGTCGGTATGCTACTGATGGTCGGATTCTGTGTGATAACCAGATTCCCGTCACCATCTACATGAACTACCACCATATAAGCGGAAGTGTAGCCGGTAGAGGTTTCTCCCTCCGTTACCGTTTGATCTACGGAGTAGACAACGGTAAAGTTGTCCGTTCCAGCCGCTTCAACCTCCCAAATCTTAACGTCCGTCACCGTAGAGCTTGTAGGTATATCCTGTCGTACCGTATCAACATTCAAATCCTGCAAACTCTTTGTAAGGTACTGGTTAATGGCTGCGGTTCTTTTCTCAATGGATTCCTGCGTATTGCTCCAAGAATAGTAGGACTTCGCAAAGGCTTTTACAAAGTTCTCTATCTTATTCGTATCGACAATACGCTGTTCAATGACTTCTTTCTCATGTACCGTGTGCATATCAATAGCGGTGAAATTCTTATATACCCCAAAACTGACGCTTACAATCAGCACCAGCCATAAGGCAATCACGGTTTTCTTATGTGTGCCGACTTTCATTACAGGCACTTTTTTCTCTTTCTTTGGTTTCGATTCCTTATCCTTTTTCTTAAATAGCATAGCACCATTCCTTTCTTATTTGGTTTTCACCCGTCCGGCACCAATTAAGTGTTGCTGCCAGTACGAGCTTGTTAAATCTGCATAGCCGATAGGGTCGCCAGCGTGATACATTCTGTTGTTTCCTGCGTAGATTCCTACATGAGTGACGTATGTTCCAGCATTATAGGTCGAGTGGAAGAACACCAAATCACCAGCCTTTGCCTGTGACAGCGGTATGTGCTGCGTAGCGTCATACTGTGCCTGTGCGGTACGGGGTAAGCTGATACCAGCTTTCGCATAGCACCAAGATGTAAGACCAGAACAGTCAAAAGAAGTGTTGGGATTGCTACCACCATAGACATATTTCCAGCCTTGATACTTCAACGCTTCATTGAAGATTGCCTTTGCGGTAGCGTCACTGAAACTAGGCATAGCCAAATACTGACTGACTAATTTTACATAGAACATATTCCCGTACTTGTAACGCCAGCCGCCATTTTCTTTTATGGAAATCTCATTCTTATAGGTGACTTTGACACCGTCGGATTTATCCTTTGCGAAGCTGACCGCCAGCTCAAAGGTGTACTTCTTTCCATGTTTTGCAACATAATCAATGAAGCCGCCGCCATAGTTATAGGACTGTACCACTGTGTTGATGTCACAGCCTTTTGCTTCTGCGGATTTTAAAAGCTCCGAGAAGTATTTACACCCCTGTTTGATGGAATCCTCCGTAGACAGGGAATTAAGCAGCAGACCGAGCGATTCACTGGCTTGCATAACGTCTGTCGTGCCAGTGCCGCCGGATTCCACCTGCATAATCGCAAGCAGGTAATTTACATAGTCAGAAATTCCGTATTCCTTTGCGTACTTTTCTACCGCAGGCTGATGTTTCAAGACTTCCGCTGACAGGTTCAATCCAGAAAAATCGAAACTGGAAGTTCCGCTTTCTTCATCATCTGCGGTCACGATAAACAGGAACAGAAGCAGACAGATAATCATTGTGAAAACCCCACCGAACACAGCGAAATGTCTTAGCTTCATTTCTTGCCGCCTTTCTTACTGGTAGATTTTTTCACCGTAGATTGTGTTATATTTTTCTTTTGAACTGTCTTTGTCTGTGATTTTCTCTGTACTGTCTGTCGTGAACCATCTGTAGCAGCTCCCGAATGTTTCTCTGCTGGACGGGATTCTCTGACAACCTGCGTCCTCACATTTTCCTGCGGCTTTGTCACAGGCTCTTTGGTTTTGCTTGATTGCGGCTGCTCCTTTGCCATTGTGGCAGGACGCTCTTTGATATTCTGCTCCTGCCTTGAAGCTGCCGCCTGTGAATCCGATTTTACAGAAACAGGCGTTGTCGCTGGTCGCTCATGCACTGGGGCAGCTCTTTTTGTCGCTGATCCATTGCTTTGTCGCTCCTCATTCTGTGAATCCTGTTTATCCTGCACCTTATCCACAATCGGACGCTGCGGATTCTGTTTCTCTGACTGTGCCTGCTTTGATACCGATTTTTTATCCATGATTCCACGTTTTGAAGTGGATTGCATTTCCTGTGTCTGGCTGGATAAGCTATTATGTACTTCTGATTTTGACGAATCTTTCTCCTGGCTCATGTTATCGGATAAAGCTGGCGGCTTACTGCTACCTCCACTGTAAGGAGTGGACGTATTATGGTTTGGTCTGGTATGACTTCCGCTTGACGATTTTGTATTGTCTGCTTTTTTCGTTGAAGCAGAAGCAGCCGCCGCACCAGCAACACCGCCAGCCGCACCAGCCGCAACCGTTCTTCCGATTTTACGCTCTAAGCGTCTGGCTCTGCGGCTTAGGAACATATAAGGTCTACGCATGATACGTCTGCCAACCTGCTGTGTATCGTTTGCCTGTAAGCTGAACATAGACATTAAATCTCCCAGCTTCATGTAAATACCAGCAAACGTCACTATCTGCAAAAAGGCAACCATAAAGAACGGATAACCAGCAGAAATGGAATAAAACATAGTGGATATGCTGAAAGCTGTGGTGATAATCAGCGTAATGCCAGCTCTTAACATAATCGTATTGAACAGTTTTGTAAGTGCCTTTTTCGCCATACCCTCATAAGTCGGAATCATGGACAAAATAAAGCTGACAGGCAAAAACATGGCGTATATGATGAATAGCACCTGCGAGAAAATCATCATGCCTGTAAGCAGGAATACAAAAATAGAGATTCCAATATTAAAGATAAACAGGAATACCACTGTTCCCAATCGGCTCATGGTCTTTGTGACACTTAAATTGTCATTGTCCTTATCTTCAATTTCCTCAATCACAACGTCCTCTCTGTCGTCTGTATCTGGACTTGCCGATAACAGGCTTTCCACACGGTCAGCACCGAGTGTTTCTACATCTGATTCTCCATACTGTAAGAGCAGCCACGGTTGTTTTACCTGTATGGAAAATAGGCTGTCTCGTATCAAATCCACGCTGTCTTTGCCTTTGCTGTTGGAATCGGGCAGCACGATTTTTGTACCGAGTGACAAAGCAGAGCTGCTTATATCTGCGGAAAAGTCGTTGATTTTGCTGATATAGTTTGGGGCATAGGCAATAAAGGACGCTGACAGGATAAATACCACAAGAAAATTGACTACCGCATGAACCGCTTTTGTGGTTTCCCTCTTGATAAGTCCTGTATAAGCTATATAAATACCCATTACCAGAATGAGGATAAGCAGGAATCCCACATAAAATCCCTCACTGGAAAAGCCGCCGGAAGTAACGCCAGCTAATGTCTGAATGTTCTTTCCGATTGAGCTTGCTGTATCAGAGATAAAGTCCAGCTTGTAGGCTTCCTGCACCACATAGCCTGTCGCATTGGAGATATAAAGGCTCACCGTCCAGACAAAGTTTGTGATAGCGTACAAGCCATACTGAATACTTTTCCCGATACCGTCAAGCCAGTTCCACGGTAGCCAATCCCAAGAGCTGTCAACGTAAAAATCAAGTTGGTAATTCTCTAAAGGATATTGAGAGTAAGCGTTGCTGTCGCTCACCGTGTTATCCACCAGTCCAGTCGCATGAGCCACCGTACCCGTGATTGCCAGAAACACTAGCACACCGAGAATCACACAAAGAGCGATACCGAAGAATCGTAAGATTTTTCGTTTCCTCATAGGCTTCACCTCGTTTCCTCTGTCTGTACTGGCGGTCTGGTATCAAAAGCATGGAACAAATCAGCGAATACAGGGTGAATCTGGATAACGCCCACACGCCCATACAAATCTTGAAACAGGCATTGTCCGTTTTCCAAATCCCTAAGTCGTTTCTGGTTGCTCTCGTCCTCTTTATCAACACCGAAAAATTCAAGAGTATTCTTGATTTCCTTTATGTCCGTAGAACGGAACGCAAACTTCAAGCCGATATTGTTCTTCATCTTTTCGTCGTCCACATCACCAGAGTTTTGTGTGACAAAGTAAACAGCGGCGTTCATGGAACGTCCGGCACGAATCAACTTGTTAGACAGTGCTTTTCCCTGTGCCACCTGTAAAAACGTCCATGCTTCGTCCAAGTCCACCATTTTAAAAATGCTCCTGTCGGAATGGATAAAATCAAGGGCAAAGGTACTGATAACGATAAGCATTGCCACAGAAAGCAGCTCCATTGTGGTGTATTCCTCAAACTTCGTGTCCTTATCCGGCAGAACAAGGTCTGCCACCTGTATGATATTGAGCTGTCGGTCTAAGCTAATGGACTGTTCCACATCACCGTCCGAGAATAAGAGGTGTGCAAAGTCATAGTCAGTCATGCTCTCGATATGGTCTGCGATATTCTCTGCCACAGGTGAACCGTCTTTGCGGAGTTCATCAATGACACGCAACAAACCACGCTGCCTGCTTTGGGTAACAGAACGGATTGCACGCCTTAATACAGGGAATTTCTCACCATCACGGGAAGAAATACCCGTAAGGAATGTGAGTATGTCGATTGCCAGGCTTTCAGCGTCCTTTGTACGTTTCATAATCACATACGGGTCAAGAAGTCCTTTGTTCTTATCCTCACTGGTGAGATTGACAATTTTAATTTCATTCGCAATGTCGGGTAAGGTTTCCTGCCAGTTGCCACGCTCTGATTTTGGGTCTACAATGACTGCTTTTCCTCCAAACAGCACCGCATAATAGATAATCAGATTGTTGCAGAATGATTTCCCACCGCCGAGCGAACCTAAAAACGCTGCCGCAAGAGCATTGGTGACTGAACCTTTCACGCCCTGTGCCGCAAGGCTAGGCTTCAAGTACACGTTTTTTCCTGTGTCAAGGTTGTAGCCGATATAGATACCGTCCGTTTCCCCAAGCTGCTGTGTCGCTCCGAACCCAAGTCCGGCGAGAAAGTCAGAAGTGACGTACTGGATATAATCATTGATGTAACGCTTACTTGACGGAATAAACTCACCATGCAACCCCAACATATCACCGAATGGGCGAACCAGTTTTACATTCAAATCATCATAAAAATCCTTGACTTCATCACAGCGTCTTTTTAGCTCGTTCAGCGTGTCAGCAGCCACACGAATAACGTAAGACAGCTTATACATGGATTCTTTGGATTGGTCTAGGTTCGTTTCTAGCTCATTGACCGAATCCAGAGCGTCCATGACGTTACTTCCCGTTTCATTGTTGGATTCCCAAGCATGGTTATCCAAATCTTTCAATTCTTTCTTTTTGTTCCTAACAGTCGTCAGAGCCTTTTTATTGGTGACGATTTCCACATTCATAGAAGTGGAAACAGGAAACGTAAATTGCTGCTGCTGATAGTAGAAGATTTCCGAAGATGGAAAGTCCAGCTCACCCACGATATTGTTAATCGTGAAGTAGGCAACAAAAGTTGTCTGATCTTCACGCTCAATCTTTAAGTATCGCTGGTTTTCCTCTATCATGCAGCGTGTCGGACGGATAAGGTCATATCGCTTCACCAGTGTTTCACGCTTTAGCTTCTTTATCGGGAGGTCATAACTGTAATCACCGTAGGCAATGCCAGTATTTCCGTAGATATGTTCTAAGAGATAGCCGAAGTCGTTCTTATCCAGCCTGCGGAACTGAAAGCGGCGTGAGATTTTGCTTTCCAAAAGCTTTTCCATCTTTAGGAAACGGTTGATTTCATCATTGCTCATGGAAACAAAGTCACCCATCAGCTTGTGATTGACTTCATAGATAAAATCCGTAAAAGTCATAGTCGCTGATTTTCGCATACCCTTGAAGCTGATTTCTTCCTCATTGACTAATAGCTTGAAGCCAAGAAAAAAGCGGTAGTCAATCTGATTTTCCCCAATCATTTCAACCAACGCTTCTGTCTGTTCATCTACCTTTTTACAGGCAATCTCTTTTAACCTGCCTGTGATTCCTTTTTTGGAACGCTCCTGTACCGCACGCAAACTGTCCTCTGTGGCAATCTGTAGGGCATGGATTTTTCCGTCACGGTTCTGGGCGATAAGCTGACGGAAGTTATCATGCACCATGTACTTTTCTTCTGGTGACAGGAACGAATAATTGTAAGGTGTCAGCTCATAGTAGGCGAAACACTCACCGTCATGGTTGAACACCAGATTGTTTTCTATATACTTAATCGGGAACATACATCACACTCCTAACTGCGGTCACGCTTGTATTGAATTTCTGATTTTTCAGTTTGATGGCTTTTCCTGCATAGGTCACTTTTGGACGTAGGGCAAAGGTGACCGCCGATTTCAAGAATCCAAAAGGCTTTTTTCCGTCAAAGGTCTTTTGTGACACAAACCAAGTAAACGCTACAGGGATTCCAAAGTATTTGAGGAACGCACCGTCAATCATGTTAAAGGGCGGCAGCTCCCCAAAGAGAATCACCACGAATAGCGACAGGACAAACCAAGCCATCTGACTGAATGTGAGGGGAAATGGGAGTTGAAAGTCGTTGATAGCGTAAATGACTTTTTCCACGCTCCATATGCTTGTATAGCTTTTGATTTTCTTCAATTTTCACAGCTCCTTTCTGTTCTAAAATGGAAACAGCAGCCTGTTTTCACAAGCTGCTGCATAAAAAATACCAGTGTCATTTCACTGGCTGATAATAAAAAATATTCAGTTGTAATGGTTAATACGGACATTCAAACACGCCATGATTCGTAACAACAAAACGCCCCTCTAAATCAAGGTCTCGCCCGTAGGCTTCATAGTCTATGTAGTTACGGATTCTGTCTGGTATCTCACCCAGACTTTGACATTCATCTATGAAGTAATAAGCAACATCTGTCATATCATCACAATCGGGATAATGGATAATCTCGTCTGCGTGTTCGCATAATTCCTCTATGCTGCTGAAACAGCAGAGAAGTTCTGATAATTCGTCCTGTATGTCCTCTGGTAAATCCTCCACCATTTCACAAAGACGGTTGACTTCCTCAATGGGTGTGTACTCGTCAATCTCAAAGGGCAGCTCATAATCATGGATTGCGTATTCCTCGTATTCGTCATTCAAGCCGATACGTTCTGCCATTTCATCATAATCAATGGGCGGCGTGAACCATGCACCCACAAGCTCACCATCATTATATTTACCGAGATTTGCAATATAAACCTGCATTTCTTCGATACTACATCACCCCTTTACTGATAACGGAACACGCCGCTGGTTGTGAAAAGGTATCTGTCGTCCATTTCCAGCTCGTTTCCGTAGGAATGATAATCAATATGCTTTTGTAATTCGTGAGGAATCTCACCAAAAACATTTTCCTCACAGATAAGGTATTCTGCAAGAGCCACACCGTCACCCACATCATAATAGCGTATCTCGTCCTTGTGGTCGATAAATTCCTCGAAACTGGAAAACCATTTCTGCTGAATGGCTTTCATTTCATTGCCGATAGGTGTACCCTCCATTTCTAGTACCATGCGGCAGTTGGCGTTGATTTCCCAAAGGGGCATATCACTGTGCAGGTCAAAGGGCAGCTCATAGTCAGCAATCTCAATCTGTTCTTCATGTTCAACACCGAGCTTTTCTCTGACTTCCTCAAAATCCACTGGGCAGTTGAACCAGTCACCAGAGTAACCGTCGTCTTCATCATGATAAGGTTTTGTATTGTTTAAAAGGTAGATTCTCATTTCCTGCAAGGCGTGTCACTTCCTTTCCTCATTTCCAGTATTCCCATTATAACAGCATAATCTACGCCAAATACATAATGGGAAAACTTTTCTAACTGTTCTTTCGGATATGCTGTCGGTGAAAGTCGTTTAATTTCTTCCCACACCGCACGTTTACGGTAAGGTAAATCGGAAATATTATCACAGCCGACATGCTCTTTCATATCCTCAAATATATCTATTTTCATGTTGTCCTCCATCTTCCGACTATCGGAGCATTACGCCCCGATAATCTTATTGAATAACTGTAACAGTACGTCTTTCACGCCAGCGGCATTGAACACCAAGCCGACAGCGATTAAGGCAATCACCAAGAATCCAATCAGTTTGGAAAACTCACGCTTGAATCCAAGATACACGCCGATAACCGCAATCGCCATGAGTACCAAGCTCTGTGCGTTGGATAAAAACCAGTTGTATAAGTTCTGTCCGAAATTCATTATTTCCTGCTCCTTTCCATCATTTCAATTTCTTTGTCTGCGGCTGCTCCTGCCTGCATAAGACACATGGTAATTACACCGAATCCTGCCCCAAGTGAGAACAGGAGTAAATCAAATAAGATATGCTTCATGTTGTCATTCCTCCGTTTCTGTAATCATTTCCTCTGTGGAAGTTGTCTGCTGTTCAATCAGCTTTTTGTGACGCTCCGTGAGCTTCGCATGGTCTAAAATGTCTTTGAGATAAGTTGTGCCATTTTTACTGTCAATCTTCTCTAAAACTTTCCAAGTGGGAGCTACCTGCCTGCTTATCCAGTTCAGCGTCCGAGTGAGCGTGTATGGCTCTGGTTTGGTTGTCAGTTTCAAACGTCCACGATCAGAGCCGATAAAGTACGCCCATTTCTCATTGGTCTGCCATTCGCTGCGTCTTTTCTCCACCTCCCTGTCAGCGAACCGCATATAACGGTTGATAATGTCAAAAGTGGTACGCTCTGCGTCATGGTAGGTCAGCAGGTCACGCACCGCATAATAGGCTCGCTCATTTTTCAGCCGGATTTCAAAACGGTTCTTGATTTTCGTATCTTCAATGGCTATGTCATACTTTGCGTATTGCTCATAGTCCTTTTCATAGATACAGAAATAAACCTCCGATTTAAGCGAACCGATATAAAGCGTATTTCCCATTCCGTATCTGTCCTGTTCGTTGCTTCTCACCAGCTCACCGCTGCGGTAGCTCTTGAAGCTGCGGAATACGGAAATACATTCTTCATGGTTGCATTTCTCTGTCAGCTCTGGAATGTCCAAGATTCCTGCCATGTCGTTGATGGCAAGGTCAAGACGTTTCATCACACCTCCCTCCACCAGAGCGTCCATGAGAAAGTCATACCAGCTCCTATGCTGTGCCAGCAGATAGCTTTCCATCTGCCGACAGCCTTTGCCTTTCAGCTCCAGCAATGTACCTTTTTCCTTATCGGGTGATGTCAGCACGAACACATCACCAAGCACATAATGTTCCGCATAGGAGTAGAATCCGTAGTCCTCATGTATCATTACGTCCAGTTTGAGTTGTAGAATATCTTCAACAACGTGCCGAACGTCCTGTGTGGGGAATCGGATTCTGACGTAATCGAAGACCATTTCCAGCGGATTCTCTGGATTCAGTTTTTCCAGAGCGTCCGTGAATTTCCCCTTGATTTCCTCCGTCAAGGCTACTTTTCCAGATTCAATCCTGCTGACATACTCACGACTGACACCAGCCATGACCGCAAGACGATTCTGGGAAACGCCATACTGCGTCCGTTTTTCTTTAAAATCATTTATCCAGTCGGTATCATTCAGTTTCAATCCCTCCAATCGAAAAAGGAATGTGACAGTTACCGATTTTGTCACACTCCCTTGAATATTTGAAAAGTCCTCTGTTTTCAAGGACTTTTTGATATGTAATTGACTGTTTCCAGATAATTTGTGCCCCCCTGTTAGATAACGGGGGCAGATGGTTGGGGCGGCTCATGCCACCCCAACACAGGCTAGTCCGTACCTGCGGCTAACGCTTCGCACGCCGCCTGTCCGTCCTGCCTGTTTTGTGTAAGTCTCCCTATCTCTTTTAGAAAATCATGCCCTTTGGGTACAAGAGGAGTGTAAAACTCGGATATGACACTGTTTCCTGTATCAACGTAGCCACGTCCTTTGATCTGTTTCAGAAAAAAGTCCTTGTCTACTTCACCGAACATCATACTGTAACCAAGCTCCGACATACGCCCCAATGCCACACGGAAATTGAACTGGTCACGGATTCCGTCACCGAGATATTTTGCGTCTGGACGCTGACAGGCGAGAATCAGAAAATATCCTGCCTGTCGTCCGAGCATGACTATCTGTTTCAGCTTGTTAAGGACAGTCGCATTTTCCTTTGTTGTCAGCATTTCCATAAACGCCACGTATTCATCAAAGATAAGGAAGTGGGGCGATAGTCCTAAATAGGCATAGTTTTCCCCCGTCCTGTAGTTTTCCATGAGCTTCATTGCTTCACTTCTTGCCATCATACCGTCATAGAACCTATCAATACAAGACGTTATATCTTCTTTCTTGTACCAGACTTCCGGCATGACAATGGATAAATCCGCAAGGTCGGCGTTCTTTGGGTCTAAGATATACATGGCTGCATTGCTGCGGAGCAGAGCTTCAATGAGTGTGAGGATAAAATACGTCTTTCCTCCACCTGTACCTCCGGCAATCAGCATATGAGGGAGCTTGTCATACTCCCACCAGACATTTTTCATCAGACGCAAGCTGCCATTTTTAGCCTGTACCTCATTGATAGTGATTCTGTTCGCAATCGTATCATAGAGCAGCACATATTCAACATAGCTGTCCTTTAATTCTTTAGACACTAATTCACAGTACAAGCCTGTTTCCAGCTTCTTTTCCAAATGTAAAAGCTGGTCTTGATATTTCCCTAATGTAATTTCTGTACGGATATACAATAGTCCATGTTCCATACGGTAATACAGTTTTGGAAAATAGGTGATTTTCTCTTTCTTGCCGGACGCTGGTAAGTCCTTAAAAAATCCACTGTCCTGTGTGGATTCTGATTCATACCAGCCATTCTCTAAAATCATGCGTGCCAGCTTTTGACGGTGAAAAAGCTGCTTCACTTTGTCATACTGGAATCTGCGGTACAGCATAGCAGCAATAGCACACGCCAGAGCTGCGATAATGATTGTGATTATCCCATATGGCGTGACCGTCAAATGCACACTTCCATCTTGCAAAAACGAGATTGCTTTCCAATCCGTAGTGATGATTGACTTTAGGTTCAGCAGCATAACCACCGCAAGGAACAGTAGGAGCAGCGAACCAGCCGAGAAACGAAAAACCAGTGATTTGTCACTGGCTCTGATTCGATTCCCACGTTTATTGAATTGTGGCATATAAAATTCTCCTTTCCACGAAAAAAGCAGCAAACCACAAGGATTACTGCCTGCATACACCTTATTTCATTAAATTTAAAACAGTTTATTAAAATCAATGTTATAACCAGCCGCTTTCAGTTCTTTAGCAATCTCAATTTTCCAAGCACCACTTTCATCATAGGAAACATATACTACACCTGAAATGTCATTTGGTTTTTCAACATCATTTTTTACAAGAGCACAAACATTTTTTCTTTCTAATTTTCCTATAAGATACCCGTGTTCAAAGACAACATTTTGACGTGCTCTATACTTTAATTCTGCTCCATCGTTAGCTAATCCTCCTTTGTCACACGGAGTATACAATACTATACCGAAACCAACATTTGAATATCGCTCAATTTTTTCAATAATTGTTTCACCCTCACTTGCCTGCTCATGAAGTATTATAGGTGTTAGTTTTAATTTTTCTAAAAAACGTGCAACTTCATTTTTTAACCCATTATCATGTCCATGAACAATAAATATTTTATCACCGCTGATTGATGGATTCGCTTGACTAATTGAAGGATTGGACAGATACTTTTCATATTCTTCGCGGTTAGCTTGAATATCCTCATTAATCTCCTTAATGGTTTGTGTATTCTTTCTATGGTTCTCAGGACTTATCACATATTGATTGCTACAAATATGTGATAAATTATCTTTATACCAATCCTCAATAACATCACAGCAATATTCTAAAATATCAACAGTCATGGTATCATTTTCCAGATTATTTTTTAAGGTCGTGCAAGGTACAGATATGAATGGTTCAGAGGTATAATCATCAATACTTTCAATAATACTTAAGAGCTTTATTTTAAGAATACTATAGTTAATCATACATAATTACCTCTTTTCTTTTGATTTATAGAATAATTATACCTTATGCAACATCATATGAGAACACTTAAAATTACTTATTTTTACTTTGCGACTGCTGGTTATGGTGCTGCGGATTTCCTGCTGGTTGACCGTTCTTATTCTTCAAGACAATATCATCTGCCTTGATGTACCAGTCAACATCTGCACCTTGAAATGTAGCGGTTGCCACCGTATCAGCCACAGGATTGATGATTTCCACCTCTGCGTTGTAGTCAAATTCCTTTAACGGAACAGAAGCCGGAATACTCACCTGTATCATGCGTCCTTGCTCCTTACACTTCAAATCGTAGGTGCGTTCCTTGATTTCTTCAGAAACCGTACCGTCCTCATTCTGGATATGTACCTCACGACGCAACGCCGAGAATTTCAATACTCCGAATGTCTTTTCCTTATCAATAATGATTCCGTTTGCTAATCTCATAATCTCTTTACCTCCTTATGCTTTTACCATATCGTCTGCTGACAAGATATAGTTTGTGAATCCTCTTGTACCGATTTTATAACCCTCTGCGGTGATTTTTGGATTGATAAGTTTCACTTTTTCCTCTGATTCAAAGTTCTTCTCACCAGCAGAAGCAGGCAGCACAACGATAATATCATCTGCCCTCTGTACGTCCGAATAAAGGTTGAAGCTACGGAAAAAATATCCCACAGAGTTTTCTGTTTTATAACACAAATCTCTGCGGGATATTCTCAATCTTCATTTTTTATATTTCTATCACCACTATGGTCTGAGTCCCAGTCCGCCTTCCAGAGTGAGTGTTTCACCTGTCAGGAATTTGAAATCTGGAGTAGCTAACTGTACGCATACACGTCCAATTTCGAGTTCTGCATCTCCCAGATGTCCCATAGGTGGCATATGAACATTTTTCTCATATGCATCCGGATATGCATTTTTAAACTGCTCTAACTGTGCAGTCCATGCCAGTGGACAAACCACATTGACATTAATGCCGTCTTTTCCCCATTCTGTAGCAGCCACACGAGAAAGTCCACGAATTCCCTCCTTAGCTGCTGCATAAGCGCACTGTCCGAAATTACCGAATAATCCGGCACCTGATGCAAAGTTGATAACAGAGCCTTTACTCTTTGCAAGATATGGATAACATGCCTGCATATAATAGAATGCAGCATACAGACCAGAATAGATTGCAAGATCAAACTGTTCTGTTGTGTGATCTGCCAGCGTAACTCCTGAAGCAGAAGCCTGTGCATTATTAATCAGTACATCAATTCCGCCAAAAGTATCAACGGTCTGTTTTACTACGTTTTCTACAACTGCCTTATTGTCTGCACCAGCAGAAACGTCTGCCTGTATGCACAATACTTTCACACCGTATTTTTCTTCCAGTTCTTGTTTTGCACCTTCCAGTTTCTTTACATTACGTCCTGTAATTACCAGATTTGCACCTTCTTTTGCATAAGCTGTTGCAATTCCATATCCAATAGAACCGCATCTTCCATCACTTAAAACTGCGCGTCCTGCCCCTGTAATAATTACTGTTTTTCCACTAAAAAAACCCATAGAATATCCTTCCTTTCCGTCTTTGAAATATCAAAGCAACGTTGCGCAATAGTAATATCTTATCTTAAGATACTTCCTATATCTGCTTTCATTTATTAAACAAGTATATCACATTTTTGCTTAGATTGTTAATTTTTTGACTATTTTTTATAAAAAATTCATCATCTTCTCAGACAGCTTAATTTGCATAAAATCCTAAATACTCGTCAAAAATATTAAACAGCATATCTCCCGAACAAACCGGAAGCTCTGCCGTTGTTTTGCCCAGCGGAACATATTGATATAAATCCGTTGCTCTCGTCAGAACAAGAACCGGAATGACATCATATTCGGGCCCAAATATTACTTCCTGATAAGACGTATATTTGGCCGCCTGTTTCACTTCTTCCTCTTCAATCTTATCTTTCATCTTAAATTCCATGGAAAATACGTATGTATCCGTGATTACCAGCACATCTGCATAAATCCTGATTGCACGAGAACGTTTAATCCGGAGTTCAAACACAATTTCCCAATGACTGTAGTCAATATTTCCATCCAGATCTTTGAACAGATTAACCATTGTCTCTCTGGCATCACGGAAAGAGTGCAGAAGTCCCCGCGTATCATTCAGATTTCGCCCGATACGCTTACACCCCTCCTGCATTTGTGCCATCCACTCTTCCTCCGAGTATTCCAGAAATTCCGACACAGTAGAATAATAACCGCTGTATGCTTCCAAACCCGCATGCGGACGAGTCTGTCGAATATAACCATGCCAGTTATACTCCGCATCACGGTAACAAAGATCATGAATAAATGGATAACCATACAGCAACCGGTTTACTGTCGCCCGATCCAGGTGCAATTGCTTCGCAATCTCTCTTGCTTTTATCCCATCGGACTGGCAGATTAGAGCGTACATACGATTCGAAAGCTGATCCTCATTCATAGAGCTTCCTCCTCTATTACCGGGGTAAGTTTTTCACGATATAGTAAGTCAAATCTCCTTTTATCCAATCCTCGATAAATTGCCAGAAGAATCAACATACCCACACCTGCCACGCTCACTGCGACCCATCCTTCTCTAAAAGAATACAGAACCACGATTTTTCCTATGGCAATGTTTCCTACCGTGGAAGCTGTAGATGTAAAAATATTATGAATTGCGATAAACCGGCCACGATGGGAGGATGGAATCCGTTTGGAAATATATGGTTTGTTTCCCAGCGTCTCCAGAATTTCTCCCAGAGTGAATACCACCATTGATATAAAATATGGTAACAGCTTCTCTTGATAGAAGAAAAATGAACAGAGCCCGACCACTTCCAATAGCGCTCCTGCACTGATTCGCTTCAAATCACTCCACTTCAACGTCATCTGTGTCAAAATCGGTGTAAAACAAATAACCACTGCACCATTGATGCTTGTTAGCATTCCGAAGAACATCGCTCCTCGTTCCAGGAATAGTTCATCCATCTGAATCGGCAGCAAATAATTGAACTGTCCATAAATAAGACAGGAAACACAGGTAATTACTATAAATATAAGTAATATTTTTCGTGTTTTAATCACATCCCCCAGTGTTCCTTCCACATGTTCTTCGTAAGTGTTATCATTTTCTGCCTTCTCTGACTCTCTTGACACAAAACAGTAAATAAGAATGGTCGATGACAAAACAGCCATACCTGCAATCAAAAATGACATCCATAAGTAATGATTGAACAAAAGTCCACCCAAAGTTGGCGCAAATACAACACCAAGGTTATTGGCCAGGTACTCTAAAGAATATGCCTTTTCCCGATCATGATTGCTGGTAAGCTCTGCAATCAGCGCATCATACGCAGACCATTCAATATGTTGAAATAGAGAACCTAAAAAATAAACGCAAAGGCTTCCCGTGCTTAATGGCAATATTGCTGTAATAACATACAGTATTACAGATATCAAATCAAATATAACAATCAGATCCCGCTTATTGTATTTATCCGTCAGCCTGCCTCCGACCAGAGCGAATGGGAATTGCAGCAATCCAAATCTAAGAAACCATACTGCCACCTGTTCTGCATTAAATCCCAACTTACTCTTTAAAATTAATGTCAACATCGGCCAGATGAGGCCGCCCATCGCGGTAACAAAGCGACCAAAACACAGAATATAAACTTCTCTTTTCAGGCCTCGGTACATTTTAAATATCTTCATCTTAAGATTTACCTCATTGATATTTTTTAGTTACATGGGTGTACCAACTTCAATAAGATTTCCATCCGGATCATAGAAGCGAATGACCTTTTTTCCCCATGCATGTGTTATCATTTTGTTTACATATTTTACAGATGGCTTATATTTCTCAAGCTTGTCTATAAAAGCTTCCAGATTTTTCTCCTCAAAATATAATTCACAGGAATTATTTTCGGGAATCACTTCTTTTCCGGTACATTTCTTCCAGATTTCCTCGTCCTGGAGCACCAGTCCCTCTGTCAATATCATATTCCCATCATTATCAACAATCGTTTCAAGGCCAAACAGATCACAATAAAATTTTTTTGACTGTTCTATGTCTTTCACAACGATAAGAACATTTTTTAATTTCATATTTTCGTTCCTCCTATTTCCATCCCTTCCACGCCTCAGGCTGGTACCCTACTGTGGCCTGTTTCCCATTACGTACGATCGGTGTCTTTATGACTTTTTGATTCTCCAGAATTTTCTCTTCACGGTCTTCTTCTGCAATATAAGTAATGAGTGCCAGCAGATCTTTATCTTTGCATTGCTGATCAATCAACTTTTCATAACCGCCTATCGCCTGACATACCGAACGAAATTCCCCCTTGCTGAGTCCTTTTTCCTTCATGTCAATAAATTGATATTTGATGCCGCGCTCTTTAAAATAGCGTTCTGCCTTTTTACTGTCAAAACTTTTCTTTGTTCCAAAAATTTGTATATTCATCAAACACTCTTTCCTTCCAAATGGTCTATTTCATCCTTGTCGTTACCCATTTTATATCAATATTTTCAATCTCTTTTTGTTCCTTACTACAAACCGACAAAATATAATTCTCTTGTATTCTATGCTGCTGAAAGAAGAATCCCGGTTCAGAACAATGAACGATAGAAGTCGAACCATTTCGTTCTAAGGCAAAAGACACTTCCCTGGGAGAGCGAAAGAAGCCGCTTCCATCTTGCTTCAACCAGCTTTCTTTCAGTGTCCAGAACCGAAAGAACAACTCATTATATTCTTCTTCTCCTTTGTAAAGTGCCAGGAACTCCTGCTCCTCCTTCGTCAAAACCTTTCTGATAATGGAAGTGTTAAATTCGGAAATCCGTTCCACATCCACCCCGACCGGCGCATCCGAAAATGCACATACTACCAAGCCTTCACAATGACTGATATTAAAATGAAGGTCCGGATGATTTTTCAAAAAAGGTTTGCCATGCTGCTCTTTTCCGATTTCTTCTTCCGTCAACGAAAGAGAATATAACTCCCTCAGGCCTTGTGCGAGCAGTTGCAAACCATTTTGATGCTCTGTCTGATATTTCTTTTCTCCTTCATGCAGTTCATAAGTCGTAAGATATATGGTCAGCAAAACTTATGTCTCTCCTTCACTGATTTTTTGTCATTAAAAATAACTCTTTCT
>Ga0129317_1000956_pt1 | contig 24803 bp, 30 predicted proteins | sample Cm1ome_FD_94430 | JGI IMG/M metagenome (GOLD analysis project Ga0129317, IMG submission 94430) | Eastern black-and-white colobus group fecal microbial communities from Wisconsin, USA - Cm1105 metagenome | ecosystem: Host-associated > Mammals > Digestive system > Large intestine > Fecal | place... | reverse complement strand
TAACTCATGAAACAGTTCTTTTTACTGGCAGCCATCATCTGCTTTGGCATGGCAGCCATTAAATTCTGCACCGCCCGAATGAAGCCAAACTCCGTCTTGGCCACCCAGCAGTCCTCTCACGAGGATACCAGCGTTCTCACCGCCGAGGAGGCCAGACAGCGGATGGAGGAAAACAGCGAGGCCATCGTGCTGGATGTCCGTACCCAGGAGGAATTTGACCAGGGCCATATCCCCGGCGCCGTGTGCCTGCCCAACGAGTTTATTGCGGCGGACATGCCCTTCCCCTTTGCAAAGGACACGGAGCTCCTGCTTTACTGCCGCTCAGGCCATCGCAGCGCCGAAGCCGCCGAAAAGCTGCGAAATTTGGGCTTTACTAATGTCTTCGACTTCGGCGGTATCATTGACTGGCCTTACGAGACTACCACGGACTAATGCGGATATAAGAAAAGAACGCCCGATTTGGGCGTTCTTTTTTACTGGGTCAGAAGCACCAGATTCACGTCGGAAATAAAGTTCTGTACGCTGTACACCACGGCAATATCGCCGATGCCGTTTTCCGCGGCGTAGGCGGAGACCGGAGCCCGGTAATACCGCAGGTCCAGCAGGTGGACCTCGGAAAACCGCTGGGCCAGGAAGGGCGCCAGGGCGTCGGAATAGCTGTCCCGCACCAGCAGCAGCTTGCTGCCGTCCGTCACGTTCTCATTTTTGATGACGCACAGGGGCTGGTTGCCTCCCAGGAAGGAAGAATACTTGTCCTTCTTCTCCAGATACGTCCGGTCATACAGGCTGGCTGGCTCCTCCTTCCCCGTCCGCCAGGAGGTGACGGTCAGGCCCTCCTCCTGCACCCAGAATTCCATGTTGTCCGGTTCCAGCCAGTGGATGCCGGACTGGGAGTACAGGGTGCCGTTGAAGCTGTCAGAGGCAGTTTCGGGTGTAAAGTTATTTTCCTTTAATGGCTCCTTTTCCAGGGAGTCCAGCAGGGCGTTAGCCCCGTAAAAGGCCCCCAGAGTAGTCCAGTGATGGTCCGTGCGGTAGAAGATGGGCTCGTCGGCGTGGGCCGCCAGGGCGTTTCGGAAATCCACCTGGCTCTGGGCCAGCAGAGCCGTCTGGTCCCAGCTCCCCGCCCCGGCGGGGAGCTTCTCCTTCCAGATCTCCGCCGCCGAGGGGATAAGCCCCAGCACCACATTGGCGCCGGTTTTTCCCGCCAGGCGGTCGATATAGCCCAGGTTTTTATCCACCATCCCCTCCGCCGGTGTCTCCACCTTGGAGATCAGGGTGTCGCCGCAGAGGTAGACGCCGTTGAATTCCCGCTTGCCAAGCAGCTGCTCCATGCGGGCCTTCAGCCCGGTCCAGCCGTCTCGCAGCGGGAACTGATCCGCGAAGTATTCCTCCACGGCTTCGGTATAGCTGCCGCTCACCAGAGCGGAACAGGAGAACTCCGGCGCCTGGGCCAACGTGCGGTTCTCCGTTTCGGACTGGGCCCGGTCCGGCAGAAGGACGTGCCACACCAGCAGCCCCGCCAGGAACAGGCAGAAAAATGCCGTTAGAAAGCGGCTGTATGCTTTTGTCATGGTACCGCCTCCTTTAGAATCTGAAATACAGGAAGGGATTGTAGCTGCCGTCCACCAGATAAGCGGTGCAGACCAGCAGGCTCAAAGCCATCAGGACCGGCGTCAGGACCTTTTGGGCCCTCTCCGGCAGGCGGGCCCAGCCCCGGACACCCAGGGTCGTGGAAGCCACGATCAAAATGACAAAGGTGATGGCATAGCTGCGAAGTGTATAACCGTCCAGGGCACTCCACAGGGGCGCGCCGCCGAAGCAGGCCGCCAGATAGGCCCCGCAGACGGACAGGTCCTCCATGGCGAAGATGCCCCAGCCCACGAATACCACAATCAGGGTGTACAGATGCTTCAAGGGCGCGGGGGTCTTTTCCAGAACATTCCGCAGCACGTATTTTTCCAAAATCAGCCACGCGGCGAAGTACAGACCCCACAGGATGAAGTTCCAGCTGGCGCCGTGCCAGAAGCCGGTGCAGAACCAGACGATCAGGATGTTCCGCAAGGCCTTGACCGTGCCGCCCCGGTTGCCCCCCAGGGGAATATACAGATACTCCCGGAACCAGCTGGTCAGGGACATGTGCCACCGCCGCCAGAACTCGGAAACAGAGGTGGACAGATAGGGATGGTCGAAGTTCTCGTTGAATCGGAAGCCGAAGATCTGTCCCAGGCCGATGGCCATGTCGGAGTAGCCGGAAAAGTCAAAGTATATCTGAAAGCCAAATGCCAGCAGACCCATCCAGCCGCCTGCCGCCGTCAAGGTCCCAGCTCCCTGGGCCGCCAGCTGGGCGTCCCACAAAGCGCCGATGGAGTTGGCCATCAGCACCTTTTTGGCAAGGCCCACGCAGAACCTGCGGGCGCCCACGGCAAAATTCTCCGTGCTGTGGACCCGGTGGTTCAGGTCCTCCGCCACGGTCTTGTACTTGACGATGGGACCGGCGATCAGCTGGGGGAACATGGTGACAAAGGCGCCAAAGCTGATAATGTTCCGCTGCACCGGAGCGTCCTTCCGGTAGACGTCGATGGTGTAGCTCATGGTCTGGAAAGTGAAGAAGGAAATGCCGATGGGCAGCGGAATATTCCGCAGGGGGATGGTAACACCCAGCAGCGTCAGGCTGGCGGGCAGGCTGAACCCGGTCAACAGAAACAGGTTGTCCGCCAGGAAATCCCAATACTTGAAAAAGCCCAGAAGCAGCAGGTTGAACACCACCGACTGCGCCACGAACCGCCGGGCTTTTTTATCGTTGTCCCGGTACTTCTCCACCAACAGGCCGTGGGTATAGTCGATGAGGATGGAGAGGAACATGATGACGATATAGATCGGCTCGCCCCAGCCGTAGAAAAACAGGCTCACCAGCAGCAGCGTCAGATTCCGCCAGCGCAGGGGCGTCAGGAAATAAGCCGCCAGCGTCAGCGGCAGATAGGCAAATAAAAATGTCAGACTGCTGAAAATCAAAGGTCTATCCTCCCTGCTCTGGGACATCAATCCCGGTTATCGAACATACGTTCAAACAGAGTAAAACAGCCGCAGGGTCTCTGCGGCTGTTCCGCTGAACGTCTCTCACTGGAACAGGGCGGTGAAGCTCTCCGCAATCTCGTCCTGATGCTCGGCGGAGGCGATCATTGCCACGTACGTTCCCTGCTGGATGACGATGCCCCGTCCCCAGGCCTCCATGGACTCGGGATACCAAGCGCCGCCCTCGGCCTGCGTGGTGATGCGGTCCTGAAGAAGCGCCGCAGCCAGAGCCGCGTCATCCTCCGTCTCGCACTCCATGAACACCATCTCGTTGACCACAGAACTCATCATGGGCATCTTGGCAACGAACTGCTTCGCGGCGATATCGCTCAGACCGGGGTAATAACCCTCCAGCATGTCGCCCTCAATGTCCACCATATAGCCCTCATTCCACTTATAGGTCTCCTGGAGCGTATCCCAGTAGGCCTGCAGGTCCACATGGACCGCCTCCGGCTGTTTGCCATTTCCGCCGCAGGCGCTCAGCATCAGCATCAAGCCTGTCAGCAGCAGGACCATCGTCTTTTTCATACCATTCTCCTTATCCTGTTTCATCCATGTCTATGACGGAGCAACTTACAAAAAAGTTTCCGTTCTTTTCTCATTATTTCCCGTTCCGGAAAAGTTAACAGAAATTTTCTCCCTTGCTTGCATTTATACAGGATTCGCGGTATGATTTCAATAACAAATTTGTTACATTTCAGAAAGCAGGTAATTTTTTATGTACAGCTTCCGTAATGACTACAGCGAAGGCGCCCACCCCAAGGTCCTCCAGGCCCTGGCGGACACCAATCTGGTCCAGACCGTCGGCTACGGCACGGACCCCCTCTGCGAGACTGCCCGGGACACTGTCCGCCGCCTGTGCAACGCCCCCCAAGCCGACGTTCACTTCCTGGTAGGCGGTACCCAGACCAATCTCCTGGTCATCGAATCTCTGCTGCGGCCCTATGAGGCGGTCATCGGCGCCCATACCTCCCACATCAATACCCACGAGACCGGCGCCATTGAGGCCACCGGCCACAAGGTCTGCTCCATCTACGCCCCTGACGGCAAGCTGACCCCCGCCCTGGTGGAAACCGTTCTGGCAGAACACAACGGCACGGAGCACATGGTCACCCCCAAAATGGTGTACGTCTCCGATACCACGGAGATCGGCACCATCTACACCAAGGCCGAACTGACCGCCCTGCGGGCTTGCTGCGATGCCCACGGCCTGTTCCTGTTCCTGGACGGCGCCCGGCTGGGCTCCGCCCTCACCTCCCCGGAAAACGACCTGACGCTGCCGGACCTGGCGGCTCTGACGGATGTATTCTACATCGGCGGCACCAAGAATGGTGCCCTGTTCGGCGAGGCTCTGGTGATGAACGCCCCGAACGACCACTTCCGCTGGCACATGAAGCAGCGGGGCGCCATGCTGGCCAAGGGCCGTCTGCTGGGCGTCCAGTTCCAGGCCCTGCTGGAAGATGGCCTGTATTTCGACATGGCTCGCCACGCCAATGACATGGCCTTCCGCCTGCGGGACTGCGTGGCCGCCCTGGGCTATCCCTTCCCGGTTCCCTCCCCCTCCAACCAGCAGTTCCCGGTGCTGCCCAACATCGTGATGGAACAGCTGCGGTCCATGGGCTATGAGTTTGAGATCGACCGCCCCGCAGACCCGGACCACACCATCGTCCGGTTTGTCACCAGCTGGGCTACCCCGGAGAGCGCCATCGACCAGTTCCTGAAGGACCTGGCAACCTGCAAGTGATCTGATGCAACACGAAAAGAGAGACGGCCTCGGCCGCCTCTCTTTTATATTTTATAGAATATTCCTCCCTATAAAAGTTTTTCGAAAATTTGTTCGATTTTTTCTTGACAGAAACGTTTGTTCGAGTTATGATGGCATCAGAACAAAAGTTCGATTAAGGAGGAAACGATGATGACTGGTTGGAGCTTCTTTTTCATTCTGGTGGGTGTGGCCTTTTTGACCTATCAGCTGTTTCGCATCATTGACGCCATTGAGCGCCCCGCACGCCGGACCTCCCGCCGGCGCGCCATGGCCCGCTGAGTCCCATGTTATGGATATTCTGGAAAAGCTGACGATCCTGACGGACGCCGCAAAATATGACGCCGCCTGTACCTCCAGCGGAGGGACCCGCACGTCCAAAAAGGGATACATCGGCAACACCTCGTCCTCCGTGGCCGGGTGTTGCCACTCCTTTTCTGCGGACGGACGGTGCGTCACCCTGCTGAAGGTCCTGATGACCAACTGCTGCGTCTACGACTGCAAATACTGCGTCAACCGCCGTAGCAACGACACCCGCCGGGCAGCGTTCAACCCGGAGGAGCTGGCGGACTTGACCATTAATTTCTACCGACGGAATTATATTGAGGGGCTCTTTCTCTCCTCCGGTGTCCTTCGGAACCCGGACTATACCACGGAGCGGATGATCCGCACCCTGCGCATCCTGCGGGAGACCTACCGCTTCAATGGCTATATCCATGCCAAAGCCATCCCAGGCACATCTCCGGAGCTGGTGGAGCAGTTGGGACTGCTGTCGGACCGCCTCAGCGTCAATATCGAGCTGCCCTCCGAGGCAGGGCTCCGGACCCTGGCTCCTGATAAGACCAAGCAGGCCATCCTGGCTCCCATGCGGCAGATCCAGACCCGGAACCAGCAAAATAAGGAGGAGCTGGTGAAATACCGCCACGCTCCCAAATTCGCCCCCGCGGGCCAGAGTACCCAGCTGATCGTGGGCGCCACCCCGGACACCGACCTCCACATCCTTCGTCTAACCCAGGGGCTCTACGACAAGTACCGCCTGAAACGAGTGTTCTATTCCGCCTACGTGCCGGTGGTGGAGCACGCGCTCCTGCCCGCCAAGGATGTAAAACCGCCTCTCCTGCGGGAGCACCGGCTGTATCAGGCGGACTGGCTTCTTCGGTTCTACGGCTTCCGGGCGGAAGAACTGCTGGATGACCACCATCCGGATTTTGATCCCCGGGTGGACCCCAAGTGCAGCTGGGCCCTGAACCACCTGGACTTTTTCCCTGTTGAGGTGAACACCGCGGACTATGAAGCGCTGCTGCGGGTCCCCGGCATCGGCGTTACCTCCGCCCGCCGCATCCTGACCGCCCGCCGGGTGGGGCGGGTCCATCTGGAGGACCTCCGCCGTATGGGCGTGGTCATGAAGCGAGCCCAGTATTTTCTCACTGCCTCCGGAAAGATGCCGGACGGCCTGCGGTTCACCCCTGACAGCCTGCTGCGCAGTCTGATCGCCGCGGAGCAGCCTCTGCTGCCCCAGCAGGAAATGGTCCAGCTGTCTCTCTTCGACAGCGCCGGTGCATGAGGACTTCTCTATGACAGAAATGGTCTATTATTATGACGGTTCCTTCGAGGGCTTTCTCTGCTGCATCTTTGACAGCTATGCCAATAAAGAAATCCTCACCGCGATTGATCACGATGAGGATGCCATGCCCACGCTGTTTGCCACCCGGAGTATCGTCACGGATCGAGATCACGCAAACCGTGTGTTCAGAAAGGTTGTAAAGTGTTCTCCCTATGCAGCAGAATTGTTGCGGAAGGGGTTCTTGACCTGCCTTCCGGAAAAGGAACTGCACCTTTACCGGATGGTAGTGAAACTCCTGAAAGAGGGGCCTGATTTCCTCAGGAACTTTTCCGACGAGATCCTCTACCCTGTCATCACTGCGGTCCGCCACCTCAACGGCGAAGCCCACCTGCTGAAAGGATTCGTCCGGTTTTCGGAGCTGGGCGGTGTGCTGGGCAGTGAGATCGAGCCCAAAAACCGAGTCCTTCCCATTCTGCGGAGCCATTTCTGCGCCCGCTACCGGGAAGAGACATTTTTTATCTACGACCGCACCCACAAGGAGGCACTGTTCTACGTCGCCGGGAAGGCAGTCATCCGTCCTCTGGAGTATTTCCAAATGGCCCCTCCCGATGAAACGGAGGCAAACTACCGCATTCTGTGGAAGCGATTTTACGATACCATTGCCATCAAGGAGCGGTACAATCCCAGATGCCGGCAGACGCAAATGCCCAAACGCTACTGGAACACCATGACCGAATTCCAGGACGAATCCTATTTCAGACCTCAAAGCTCTCCCGCAGCCGTGCCAGCCCCCGACGTTCCAGCCGGGATATCTGCACCTGGGACACCCCCAGCACCCGGGCCGTCCGCTCCTGGGTCAGTCCCTTGAAATAACGCAACAGAATCGTCATCCGCTCTTTCTCCGGCAGTTGGTCGATGGCTTCCCGCAGGGCGATTCGCTCCACCAAAGCCTCCTCCGGGGCGTCGGTTCCCAGCATTCCCTCCAGGGTCAGGCCATCCGCCGTTTCCCGCTGCAAGGATTCCGGTGAATCCGTGGCCAGCTCCACCTGGGCGATCTCCTCCACGGAGAGCCCGGTGGCCTCCACCAGCTCGGAAAGGGCCGGTTCCCGGCCTAAATCATGGCGGAGCTGCTCTCTTTTGCTATAAAGTGTTTGTGCTTGCTCCCTGATGGCCCGTCCGACTTTCACCGATCCGTCATCCCGCAGGAAGCGTCGTATCTCTCCGGCGATCTTTGGGACCGCATAGGTGGAAAAGCAAGTCCCATAGGAGAAGTCGAACCCCTGCACCGCCTTCAAAAACCCCAGGCAGCCCAACTGATAAAGGTCGTCCGGCTCCACACCCCGACCGTAATATCTCCGCACGATGCTCCAGATCAGGCCGTTGTTTTCCAGGACCGCCTGTTCACAAGCATCCCGGTCCCCCTCTTGCGCGGCCCGCAGCAATTCCAGCGTGCTGCTGCTCATTTTCCTGCTTTCATCCGGGGCGCCAGCTTTTTCTTCATGGTGACGCTGGTCCCCTTTCCGGGCACAGAACGGACCGTCAACTTATCCATAAAGCTCTCCATGATGGTGAAGCCCATGCCGCTGCGCTCCTCACCGCCGGTAGTAAACATGGGCTCTCTCGCCTTTTCAACATCCGGAATGCCCTTCCCGTGGTCCTTGACAGTGATTTCCAGCACATTCCCTGGACAGACCCGTACCTTCACCAGGACTTTGCCAATGGAATCCGGGTAGGCGTGGACAATTGCGTTGGTCACCGCCTCACTGACAGCTGTCTTGATATCTTCCAGTTCGTTCAGGGTAGGGTCCATCTGGGCCGCGAAGCAGGCCACAGCGGACCGTGCGAACCCCTCATTGCTGCTGCGGCTGGGAAATTCCAGAATCACCGCATTCATTGCCTTGCTTTTCATTATGTAAACCTCCTTTATCGTATGGTCACCAATCGTCCGATACCTGCCGCGTCCAGGACACGTCTTGCCTGTGCCGGAACATTACAGACCACCACACTTCCATCCAGAAGTTGCATTCGCTGCTGAGCCCGCAGAATCAGGGCGATGCCGGAGCTGTCCATGAAGGTCACACCCTCCATATCCAGCATGAGGGTTTTGGGAAGCGCCGCGTCCACGGCCATTTCCAGCTCCCGCAGCGCATTCCTGGCGCCATGATGGTCCAACTCACCGGAAAATTCCAGCAAGAGGTTCCTGTCCGCGCTTTTCGCATGTATCTCCATATTGTCTCATCCTTTCGCCTGTGGCGGTTGTTTTCTTCATTATAGAAAGTTGTCCCCTTCTTTTTTGTCGGATTCTTGGCCGCCCGCCGCTTTTTCTGAAATTTTTCTCTTGTGTTCCCTCTGAAGTCGTAATATGATTAAATGCAATTGAATTCCACATCAGAAGGGATGGCATTGTAATGAAAGTCTTGCTGCTCAATGGCAGTTCTCACCCCCACGGCTGCACCGACACTGCCCTGCGGGAAATCGCCGCAGGACTGGAAGCCTCCGAAATCCAGACAGAAATCCTTTTTCTGGGAAATGAGCCGGTGCGGGACTGTACGGCCTGCGGCGCCTGCAAAACGCTCCCCGGCAGATGCGTCTTTCACGACGATATCATCAACCAGATCATTGAAAAAGCCGAAGCGGCCGACGGCTTCGTCTTTGGCACTCCAGTTTACTACGCCCACCCCAGCGGACGCATCCTGTCTGTATTGGACCGCGTCTTCTACGCCGGAAAGGAAGCCTTTGCCCACAAGCCCGCGGCAGCCATTGCCTCCGCCCGAAGGGCTGGCACCTCTGCTGCTTTGGACGTGCTCCAAAAATATTTCACCATCTCCCAGATGCCCATTGTCTCCTCCACCTACTGGACCATGGTCCATGGCAGCAAGCCGGAGGATGTGCTGCAGGACGCCGAGGGCCTGCAGACCATGCGGAATCTGGCAGCCAACATGGCTTGGGTGCTCCGGTGCATCGAAGCCGGAAAAGCCACCGGCATTCAGCCGCCCCAGGCGGAGTCCGGAGCCAGGACCAACTTCATCCGGTGAGTTTATGAAGAATTTTCATCGGGAATATACATTGTTGTCCCTCTGCGGGCTTAGCTGCGGTCTGTGTACTATGCATCTGGGCGGATATTGTCCCGGCTGCGGCGGCGGAGATGGAAACCAATCCTGTGCCATCGCTCGGTGCAGTCGGGAACACGGCAACGTGGAATTCTGCTGCCATTGCTCTGAATATCCCTGCCGAAAATTCGAAGGACTGGATGAATATGACTCCTTTATCTCCACCCGTAATATTCGGGAAACTCTGAGAAAAATCCAGATTCAAGGACTTGAAACCTATAAAGCAGAGATGGCGGACAAGATAGTGATACTAAGCTGGTTGCTGGCCAACTGCAATGCCGGCCGCCAGAAAAGCTCCTTCTCCACAGCAGTGAATCTGCTGCCGCTGGAAGACCTTCGGGCCATTCAGGCTCGTCTGGAATCTTCATTCATGGACCTTCCGGTCAAAGAGCGGGCTAAAGCGACAGCCGCTCTCCTTCAGGAGGCGGCAAGTATCCGGGGCATTGATTTAAAGCTGAGGAAAAAGGCAAAATAGCGAAGATTAAGGACAATGTCATGGTACCGCGCCTCTTTTCCCGTGTCTGTATCTATTTTGCGTACACAGCCGCAAAATCCACTGATTGGAAAACAGAACTGCGATTCATAATGATCTTTCCGCTTCTCTTCAGCCTGCGAAAAGTCTATGATACAAAAAAGCCAGGGTCTCCGCTTAAGCGGAGACCCTGGTTTACTTTATTGTACGACTCGATTATAGCATTTACGCCTGCATGGCCTTGGCGGATTCCTCCAGCTTGGCGATCAGCTCGGCGAACTTGGCGGCCTTTTCCTTCTCGGCGTTGACCACCGCTTCGGGAGCGCGGGAGACGAACTTTTCGTTGGAGAGCTTCTGCTCCACGATACGCAGGCCGTTCTTGGCCTTCTCCAACTCCTTGTTGATGCGGTCCAGCTCGGCAGTCATGTCCACCAGCTCCGCCATGGGCATATAGGCCGTGGCGTTATGGGTCACCACGGACACCATCTTGCTCACATCGGCGGGAGCGGCATCGGCGAAAGTCACCTCGCTGGCGTAGGCCAGACGCTGGATGAAGTGCAGGCCCTGCTGATAGATCTCAGGAGTGGCGGTCACCAGCAGCACCTCCGCCTTCTTGGAGGGAGGCACGTTCATCTCCGCACGCCGAGCACGGATGGCCTTGATGGTATCCATAACGGCCTCCATGGCGGCTTCTTCCACGGGGAAATTCAGGGCTTCCTGATATTCCGGCCACTGGGAGGTCATGATGAAGTCACCCTCGTGAGGCAGCGCCTGGAAGATCTCCTCGGTGATGAAGGGCATGAAGGGGTGCAGCAGCTTCAGAAGGTCGGTTAGAACGCAGCACAGCACATTCTGAGCCACCAGCTTGGCGGCTTCGTCCTCACCGTTCAGGCGAGTCTTGGTCAGTTCGATATACCAGTCGCAGTAGGTGTCCCAGATGAAGTCGTAGACCTTGGCGGAGGCCACGCCGATCTCGTAGGCGTCCAGGTTCTCGGTGACTTCCTTCACCAGAGTGTTCAGCTTGGATAGGACCCACTTGTCCTCGGGAGCCAGCTTATCAGCGGTGGGCAGCTCACACTTGTCGATGGTGAGATTCATCATGACAAAGCGGCTGGCGTTCCAGATCTTATTGGCAAAGTTCCGCATGGCCTCGCACTTCTCAGTGTAGAACCGGGTGTCGTTGCCGGGGCTGTTGCCGGTAATGAGGTTGAAGCGCAGGGCGTCGGCGCCGTACTTCTCGGCAATCTCCAGAGGGTCGATGCCGTTGCCCAGGGACTTGGACATCTTGCGGCCCTTGTCGTCCCGGACCAGGCCATGAATCAGGACGGTGTGGAAGGGGATCTTCTTCATCTGCTCGCAGCCGGAGAAGATCATGCGGGCCACCCAGAAGAAGATGATGTCGTAGCCGGTGACCATGACGCTGTTGGGATAGTAGAAGTCCAGGTCCTCCGTCTTGTCAGGCCAGCCCAGGGTGCTGAAGGGCCACAGGGCGCTGGAGAACCAGGTATCCAGAACGTCGGGGTCCCGGGTCAGGTGGGTGCAGCCGCACTTCTCACACTTAGTGGGGTCCTCACGGGAGACATTGATGTGACCGCACTCGTCGCAGTACCAGGCGGGAATCTGGTGGCCCCACCACAGCTGGCGGGAAATGCACCAGTCATGGACGTTCTCCATCCAGTTGATATAGGTCTTGGCGAAGCGCTCGGGGACGAACTTCACCTCGCCCTCCTTCACCACCCGCAGGGCCTCCTTGGCCAGGGGCTCCATCTTCACGAACCACTGGGCGGAGATCAGGGGCTCCACGTCGTTGTGGCAGCGGTAGCAGGTGCCCACGTTGTGGTTATAGGGCTCGGTCTTCACCAGATAGCCCTGCTCCTCCAGGTCCTTCACGATGGCCTTGCGGCACTCATAGCGGTCCATGCCGTTGTAAGGGCCGCCGTTCTCGTTGATCCTGCCGTCGTCGCCGATGCAGCGGATGATCTCCAGGTTGTGGCGCAGGCCCACCTCGAAGTCGTTGGGGTCATGGGCGGGAGTCATCTTCACCGCGCCGGTGCCGAAGCCGATCTCGCAGTATTCGTCGCCCACAATGGGGATCTCCCGGTTCATGATGGGCAGGATGCACTTCTTGCCGATGAGATGCTTGAACTTCTCGTCGTTGGGGTTCACAGCCACGCCGGTATCGCCCATCATGGTCTCAGGACGGGTAGTAGCTACCACAATGTCCCCAGAGCCGTCGGCCAGAGGATAGCGGATGTGCCACAGGTGGCCGGGCTTGTCCACATACTCCACCTCGGCGTCGGACAGGGCGGTGACGCAGTGGGGGCACCAGTTGATGATGCGGCTGCCCTTGTAGATCAGGCCCTTGTCGTACAGCTCGCAGAAGGTCTCCCGGACGGCCTTGGAGCAGCCCTCGTCCATGGTGAAGCGGGAGCGGCTCCAGTCGCAGGAGACACCCAGCTTCTTCTGCTGCTCCACGATACGGCCGCCGTACTTCTCCTTCCACTGCCAGACACGCTGGAGGAACTGCTCACGGCCCAGGTCATAGCGGGTCTTGCCCTCCTTGACCCGGAGCTCCTCCTCCACCTTGATCTGGGTGGCGATACCGGCGTGGTCGGTGCCGGGCAGCCACAGGGCGGAATAGCCCTGCATCCGCTTGAAGCGGGTCAGGATATCCTGCAGGGTGGAGTCCATGGCATGGCCCATGTGCAGCTGACCCGTGACGTTCGGAGGCGGCATGGAAATGGAGAAGGGCTTCTTCTTGGGGGCGGGATCGCCGTTGAAGCAGTTGTTGTCCTCCCACATCTTGTAAACGCGGGACTCCACCTGCTGCGGCTCATACACCTTCGGCAGTTTTTTGTTCATGTGCTTGTCTCTCCTTTTATCTGTGTAATCTTCTTGATTTCATTTGTATCACGGTCTTACCGGTTTTCTCTGTCCAGAAAGCAGCAAACATCCCGGCTTCTCCCGCGGTCAGGGCTGCTTTCGGCAGGATGAAAGCATGCCGCTTATCCAGAAACAAAAACCAACGGTCTTGGTAGTCATATGCGTCCGCAAAACCGTCGTAACGGTAATGGGCAGTTCCCTTATTCGTCTGCTCTCTTACACCCTCACTATTCAATGTAAATTTGAAACTGTCGGCATTTTTCAGCATTAGGCGGCGGCTGCGCCATGTGGAAATCTGAAAGTAAAAAAGTCCCAAAAACAGCCACAGAAGGCCAATCACCAGCGGAATGACCACCAACTGCCAAACAGGTGTCTCTCCCACATATCCACCATCCAGCCACGACAGGCTGGAAAGAACAAAGGACGCACCCACAAAAAGTAAAAACAAGCGAAACAGGGGTGTCGTCCACCGCCGGATTTTACTCCTTTTCGCCCCCAGTCGATTTAAAGCCAATATATCTTGTGTCGAATATCCCTTAGGCAGTTCAAATCGAAACTCCATCTTCCCCTCCAAAACAAAAACGCCCCGAGCCGAAAGGCTCAGGGCGAACAAATTGTCCGTGGTACCACCTGGATTCGTGTCAAAACACGCACTCACTGACGCAAAACGTCTCTCCCGGATAACGGTGGGTGCCGTTGCGGCTTACTCTCTTTTCAGCCCAATGCTCCAGGACGACTTCTCCGGCCGCTTCAGGGGAACTCTCACCGTCCGTTCCCTCTCTTGGCATCCGCCTGCCGGGTACTGCTTCCCTTCCTCGCAGTTTCCAATATACCGTTACAGTATAGTATACCCTTTTTGGATTGTCAAGAGTCAGGATAGCCGCAAAATCTCCTTTTTCAGCCGGGAAATAATGCGCTTTTCCAGACGGGAAATGTAGGACTGGGAGATGCCCAACTGGTCTGCCACCTCCTTCTGAGTCTGCTCCCGTCCGCCGCCCAGGCCGAACCGCATGGTGATGATCTGCTTCTCCCGGGGCGACAGGATGTTGATGGCCTCCGACAGCAGGCTCCGGTCCACGTCCTCCTCGATGGGCCGCATGACGATGTCCGCGTCTGTGCCCAGCACATCGCTGAGCAGCAGCTCGTTGCCGTCCCAGTCGGTATTAAGCGGCTCGTCAAAGGAGACCTCTCCCCGCCGGGAGGCATTCTTCCGCAGGTACATCAGAATCTCATTTTCAATGCACCGGGAGGCGTAGGTTGCCAGCTTGATATTTTTGTCCGTACGGTAGGTCCCCATTGCCTTGATCAGACCGATGGTGCCGATGGAGATCAGGTCCTCGATGCCCACGCCGGTATTCTCGAACCTGCGGGCGATGTACACCACCAGCCGCAGGTTATGCTCGATCAGCTCCTTGCGGGCGTCCTCGTCCTCCAGGCGGGACAACAGCTCCGCTTCCCGCTCCTTTGTCAGGGGCGGCGGCAGCGTATCGCTTCCGCCGATGTAGTGAATGGCCCGGACCAGTCCAAGCTGTTCCAGCAGCAGCCGCCATATGCGCGTCAAAGGTCTCATGATCTCCTCCTTTTCTCACATCTCCGCCCCAGAGGGCCGCATATCCCGTTCCCAGTGTCGTGGGGGACAGCGCCGCCGTCACACCCGGATGGCGTGTTCCGCAAATCTCCACCCAGTCTGTCCGCACCGCCAGCAGCAGCCCTGTGGAGGTGCCTACCGCGCGGTACGGAATCAGACGGGGCCGCAGTTCCGGGGCCGCCCGGCGCAGAGGCTCCAGCAGGTCCGCCGGGAACCGCAGCAGCTCCGGCGTCAACAGCCGCCGGACTTCCTCCGGCAGAACGGCATCCAGGCTCCCCGGCGCCGTCACCAGCACCGGCTGCCCGCCCGTAGGGTCCCGCAGTCCGTTTCCACTGTCCCATAGGGCTGTCAACTCTGTGGAGCGGCCGCCAATGGAGAGCCGCACCGCCAGCCGCTCTCCCCGGACACCGTGGCGGGCGGCGGCCCGAAAAACAACGGTCACCAGCAGATACGCCGCGGCCGACGCCGCCAGCAGAACTTTTCCGTTTACATCCGTGTAAAAAATGCCGTTGGCCCGGGGCAATGTGCTGCCGGTCAGGAGGCTCAGCCCCAGGACGCCTCCCGCCAGTCCGCAGGACAGGGCAAACAGCAGCAGCGTCAGCCGCAGCAGATACTGCTCTCCTCCAAAAGCCACCAGGGCCATCAGAACGCCCGCCGCCAGCTTGGCTGGCCAGCAAACCAGAAAGCCGCATCCGGGCAGGAATACTGCCACAGCATAGGCGCCGCCCAGAACGGCGGCCAGCGCATACCGCTTCCGCCGAAGCGGTATGCCCGCCAACCGGGCGGTGACCAGACAGAGGAGGTAGTCCATCGCGCCGTTGAGGAAAAATACAGAGTCCACATAGATCACCGTCATGGGCACACCTCCCTGTTCCATCTGCGGCTCCCTCAGCAGTCTTTATTATAGGGCAGGCATCCCGGAAAAGCCGTCGCAAAAGGGCACAGAAAAAAGCCGGACGACCTGTCCGGCTTTTTATCAACCTGGATATCAGACGTAGGGCACGATCATAGATGCCACCAGCGCCACGATCATGACCGCCACCAGGGCCAGAGCGATGGCCCGCGTCACTTTTTTATTCATTTCGATTCCTCCCCCCTCAGGATCTTTCGGATACTCTTTTCGGCCTTGCTGCGGGGCAGCATCAGCTCATGTCCGCATCCCAGGCACTTCAGCTTGATGTCCATGCCTACCCGCAGGATCTCCCACTGGGTGCTGCCGCAGGGATGCGCTTTTTTTAACTCGACCTTATCATGCAGATGCAGGTCCATGTTATCCCTCCTGTCAATCCATGCCCTTCCGGTGCATATAGTACGTTACCAAACAAATCATGACGCCGCCTACGCGGCAGATAGGATGCGATGTCAATGCCGGAAAACAAAGCGTTCCCGCCGGAAGGCCTGCGCCCCTCCACTGTTTACACCCTGCAATCCCTGAAACATGCCGCGGAAAGCGGTGAGATTCTGGAAGCCGTGGCCCTGCGCTGCGATGTGGATCACACCCTGCATTTCTCTCTGAACGGCATCCGTGCCGTCATGGAGCGCGGGGAGATCAATGCGCCCTGGATCAGCGGTGCAGACCGGGATATTTCCATATTATCAAGGGTTGGCAAGCGGACGTGCTTTACAGTTCTGGAAGTCTTAACCGACGAAAAAGGCGCTCCTGTAGCCCGCCTCAGCCGCCGGGCGGCACAGGAGACGGCCATGGACCACTTTCTGCAATGCCTGCGGCCCGGGTCTATACTCACCTGCCGGGTGACCCGGATGGAATCCTTCGGCGTCTTTCTGGACATGGGCTGCGGCATCATCGCCATGCTGCCTATTGAGCATATTTCCGTCTCCCGCATTACCCATACAAAGGAGCGGTTCCGGACGGGCCAGAAAATTCTGGCGGCGGTATTGTCAGTAGACCCGGAACGGCGCCGGTTCACCATGACCCACCGGGAGCTACTGGGCACCTGGATGGAAAACGCCAGCTGGTTCCGCCCCGGTGAGACGGTTCCGGGCGTAGTCCGCAGCGTCCAGCCCTATGGCAGCTTCATTGAACTGACCCCCAACCTCTCCGGTCTGGCGGACACCCGGGAGGACCTGACAGCCGGAGACCGGGTCTCGGTCTATATCAAGAGCATCCGCCCGGAGCGGATGAAGATCAAGCTCCAGGTCATCGAAAAGCTTCCGCCGGACAGCACGCTGCCGGATTTGAAATACCAGATCACCGACGGTGTCCTGGACCGCTGGGTCTATTCACCGCCCAATTATGAAAAGGCGCCGGTGGAGACGGTGTTTCAGGAAGAGAGTTAACCGGGCAGCCTCACAGCTCCCGCCCCTTGATCTTCTCCCAGTAGGCCTTGGCGGCCTGCTCGGTCTTGTTGTCGCCCCACTCGTAATATTTTGCGTTCTTCAAAGCATCCGGTAAATACTGCTGCTCCACCCAGCGGTGGGGGAAATCGTGGGGATACAGGTAGTGCTGCTGGTTGTCAAAGCCGGTGGTATCGGCGTGGACGTTCTGCAGACACCGGGGGATGTCTCCGCTCTTTCCCTTTTTCAGATCGTCCATGGCGGCGATGATGGCGTTGTGGGCGGTATTGGATTTGGGAGCGGTAGCCAGCAGGATAGCGGCCTCCGCCAGGGGCAGCCTGGCCTCCGGCAGGCCCACCTGGAGGGCAGCGTCCACACAGGCCTTGGTGATTGCAATTGCCATGGGATAGGCCAGCCCCACGTCCTCGGCGGCGATCACCAACAGCCGCCGGCAGGGAGACAGCAGGTCTCCCGCTTCCAGCAAACGGCCCAGGTAATGGACCGCCGCGTCCGGGTCGCTGCCCCGGATGGACTTCTGCAGGGCAGACAGAATATCATAGTGGGCGTCGCCGTCCCGGTCATACCGCATGGCGCTGCGCTGGGACACCTGGGCCGCATCCCCGACGGTCAAGTGCAGCGTGCCCTTTTTCACCTCCGCCGCCTGGCAGAGGAGCTCCACGGCGTTGATGGCTTTCCGCACATCGCCGCCGCAGGCGGTGGCAATGCGGAGCGGCACATCCGCATCCCATGAGAGAGGCAGTTCGCTGCGCGCCTGTTCAATTTTCAGTGCCCGCAGGACCGCAGGCTCCGCTTCCTGGGCGGTGACGGCCTTGAACTCAAAGACGGTACTGCGGGACAGCAAAGCGCTGTATACGTAGAAATAGGGGTTCTCCGTGGTGGAGGCGATCAGGGTCAGCTTACCGTTCTCCATGAACTCCAGCAGGCTCTGCTGCTGCTTTTTGTTGAAATACTGGATCTCGTCCAGATACAGCAGAATGCCGCCCGGCACCAGCAGGGTCCCCACATCGGCGATAATGTCCTTGATATCCTGCAGGGATGCCGTGGTGGCGTTGAGCCGGTACAGGGTCTTGTTGGTCCTTTCGGCAATGATGTTGGCCACCGTGGTCTTTCCGGTGCCGGAGGGACCATAGAACACCATGTTGGCATCGGCGCCCTTCTCGATCAGACGTCGGAGCACCGCGCCGGGAGCCAGCAGGTGCCGCTGCCCCACCACCTCGTCCAGGGTCTTAGGCCGTATTTCATCCGCTAAAGGCCGCTTCATGGCGCGCCTCCTTTCTATCATATCTGACTTGATATTTTACCACAGTACGGCTGTGATTACCATGTTTTTTTCACTGGCCTTTTGCCGAAAGTTGTGGTATCCTGTGGGCAAGAGGTGATCGACATGAAATCCAAAGCCGCCCTGAAGCGGATCATCGAGACATTGAAGGAGCTCTATCCCGACGGGCTCTGTTCCCTGCAATATGAAAAGGACTACGAGCTGCTGTTCGCGGTGCGGCTTTCCGCCCAGTGCACGGACGAACGGGTCAACAAGGTGACTCCCGCCCTCTTTGCCCGCTTCCCCACGCTGGAGAACTTTGCGGAAGCGGACCCTAAAGAAGTGGGCGAGTACATCCACTCCTGCGGCTTCTTCAACGGCAAGGCCCGGGACCTGGTGGCCTGTGCCCAGCAGATTTTGGAAAAGCACGGCGGCAAGGTCCCCGGAACCATGGAGGAGCTGACGGCTCTCCCCGGTGTGGGCCGCAAGACCGCCAACCTGATTTTGGGCGACGTATACGGCCAGCCAGCCTACGTCTGCGACACCCACTGCATCCGCATCACCGGACGGCTGGGCATCACCGACGGCTCCAAGGACCCCGTCCAGGTGGAGCGCCAGCTGCGGGAGGTTCTGCCCCCCAAGGAGTCCAACAACTTCTGCCACCGGATGGTGCTGTTCGGCCGGGATACCTGCACCGCCCGCCGCCCCAAGTGCGAGGGCTGTCCCCTGGCTGCCGACTGCGACACCGCCAAAGCCGCCCGGAGAGCCAAAAAATAAGCTGCGTTCTGTGCCTGCGCCATCTGCGCAGGCACTTTTTCCGTTCCCGACTCATATACTGGTCCAGAACCGTGAGAACAAGGAGGCATTATGGACGATATGACGGCACGGCTGGCCCAACAGCTGAAAAACAACCCCGCAATGCTGCGCTCCCTGATGCAGTCCCGGGACGGGCAGATGCTCATGCAGATGCTGACCCAGGGGGACCGGGGCGCCGGGCTGCAGCGGGCAGCCCAGGAAGCGGCCAAAGGCAACCCCGCGGAAATGGCTTCCATGATCCAACGCATCATGCAGAGCCCGGAGGGCGCGGCGCTGATAGAGCGCATCAACAAGGCGGTCCATACTAAAACCTGATAAAAAGCTTCAAAAGCTTTTTATAGTGCCAAGCGCGTCAGGTTTTTATGAGACGGCGTGGCGCACGTACCGTGCGCCATGAGCGTGGGTCGCATGCGGGATTTCAAATAAAGCATTTTATTTGAAATCAGTATCAGAAATAACCGAAAGAAAGGCGGTAGGCACGGATGGCGGAATTCGACGAAAAACTCAACAGCATTCTGGCCAATCCGGACGCCATGGCCCAGATCATGCAGCTGGCACAGTCCCTCTCAGGAGACAGTCAGGGACCGGCACCTCCCCAACCACCGGCGCCCGCTCCGCCGCCGCAGCCAGCGCCCCGGCCTCCGGCCCAGCCGCCTCAGAATGGCGGCGACCTGCTTTCTTCTCTGGCTGGCGGCATGGACCCCACCCTGCTGATGAAGCTGATGCCGCTCATCCAGGAGTTGGGAAGTCAGAACGACTCCAATGCCCGCCAGCTGCTCTACGCGCTACGGCCCTATCTGAAGCCGGAGCGGCAGGAAAAGGTGGAGCGCGCCCTGCAGTTGGCCCGCCTGTTCCATCTGGGGAAGAAATTCCTGTCGGAGTGGGGAGGCTGAGCCATGTATAACCGGTACATTCGCAACGACAACGGCGTCTATACCCGCATTCCGCAGGAGGAGCGGCAGCAAAAACCGCAGCAACAGCCGCCGCGGCAGCCACCTCCCCCGGCAGCTCCGCCGCCGCAGGCGGGTGGTCAGCAGCGTCCCCCTCCCCCGCCGCCTCCGCCGCCATCAGGCGGAAACGGCTGCCGGTCGGATGGGCTTACCGGCTTTCTGCGGCATATCCTGGACCAGCTGCACCTGGACCATGTGGACACGGGGGATCTGATCCTGCTGGTGCTGCTGTTCTTCCTGTTCCGGGAGGACGCCGACGAGGAGCTGCTGGTGGCCCTGGGGCTGCTTCTGATCTTATAAAAAGAAGGCGGAGCCTGCGCTCTGCCTTCTTTGTTATTAAAGTAAACTGGTGCCATCCGGCAAGGTAAATTCCGTGGCCGCCGGCTCCGTCTGGTCCACGGTCAGCGCCTCCATCCGGTAGACCCGCTGGCCGTCCAGCAGCTTTTCCGCCGCCACCAGCAGGCCGGTATCCACGCTGACCCAATAGCACAGCCGGCTGTTCTCCTCCGCCGCCTCCACATAAATACACCGGATATCCGATAGCATCCGGTAGTCCGCCGTGGAGATCGCCTCCACAGGCAGGTCCAGAATGTCCTCGTAGGTGGGAATACACTGCTCGTTGTCAGCTGAGACCGCGCCTACGGCAGAACGGTAGATCTCCAGCTCGTTGTTGTACCAGACGCAGGTCTCCTCCGGTCCGATGATGCTGTGGCGCACCCGGCCATCCGGCATGGTCCGGTCCATACGGGTCCAGCCGCCGCTGACGGTCACCGTGGTTTCATAAAAACCGCTCCCGCTGCTCCAGAACTGCTCCACGGTCACGGTCCGCCGGTATGCCTCGGGCCGGGACAGGGTAGCGATGGCGGACTGCACGGTCTTTGGCGCGATCTCCACCACTGTCAGCGCGTTACCAGCCGTATCAGGGTCTTCCGCAATCTGGTCGGCCGCCGCCGTGGTATCCGGCAGGACGATGTGCTCCGGGCGGTGCAGGGTGTTCATCAGCATCATGACCACCACGATCACGGTGCCCGCGATAAAGCTCCAGGTAATCCAGTTGAGATTCCGCTTGTCCACGCCTGCCCTCCTTCCGCTTTACACCGTTCAGGTCTGATAATCCTCCGGCTTTTCCCCTCTGCCGAAGTGCCAGAGGATGGCATCCGCGATCCGGCGGCAGGCATTGCCGTCGCCATAGGGATTCACCGCGTGGGCCATTCTGGCGTAGGCCTCCTTGTCCCGGATCAGACGGTGGGCCATGGTGACAATATCATCCTGGACCACACCGGCCAGCCTGACGGTCCCGGCGGCCACGGCCTCGGGCCGCTCTGTCTCCCGGCGCAGCACCAGGACAGGCTTGCCCAGGGCGGGAGCCTCCTCCTGCAGTCCACCGGAGTCCGTCATGACCATGTAGCAGCGGGCCATGAGATTGTGCATCTCATCCGCCGGCAGCGGGTCGATCAGGTGGACCCGGGGGGCACCCCGCAGGTACTTGTCCACTGCCTCCCGGACCACCGGGCTCAGGTGGACGGGATACACCAGCTCCACATCACGGTTCTCCTCGGCGATCTGCCGCAGAGCCAGCATGATGTGCTTCATGGGCTCGCCGTAATTCTCCCGCCGGTGACAGGTCACCAGGATGATCTTCTTCTCCCCGTAGGGCAGATGGTTCAGTTCCTCCGTGGTGAAATGATAGTCCTCCCGGACGGTGGTCTTCAGTGCGTCGATCACCGTGTTGCCGGTGATAAAGAGGCCCTCGGTAATGTTCTCTTTCAGAAGGTTATTTTTGTTGTTGACCGTGGGACAGAAGTACAGGTCTGCTATGGAAGAGACCAGCTTCCGGTTCATCTCCTCCGGAAAGGGAGAATACTTGTCATAGGTTCTGAGTCCTGCCTCCACGTGGCCCACGGGCACCTGATGGTAAAAGGCGGCCAGGGCACCGGCAAAGGTGGTGGAGGTATCACCGTGAACCAGGATCATGTCCGGCTTCAGAGTCTCAATAGCCTCGTCCATTCCCAGCAGGCACTTGCTGGTGATGGTGGACAGGGTCTGGCGGGGCGTCATGATGTCCAGGTCCCAGTCGGGCTTGACATCAAAGACCTCCAGCACGCTGTCCAGCATCTGGCGGTGCTGAGCGGTGACGCAGCAGAGGCTTTCCACCTCCTCCCGGGCGGCCAGTTCCTTTACCAGGGGACACATCTTGATGGCCTCCGGCCGGGTACCGAACACGCTCATGATACGCAGCTTGTCCATTTAACCTTCCTCGTCTTTCTTCTCTTCCTGGTGGTGTCCGTGGTCCTTTAGCTCCTCCAGTTCCTCGTGCAGCTCCTCCCGCACTTCCTTGGGGAACACCACACGGGCGGCCACCACCGCCACAATGCACAGCGTCAAAAACAGCAGCATGGCTTTCTGCTCACCGCCAGTAGTCAGCACCACGGCGCTAAGGCCCAGAATGGCGGAGATCACATACAGGGTCGCCACCGCCTGCTTCTGGTTCAGACCCATGTCAATAAGCCGGTGATGGATATGGCTCCGGTCGGCATGCATGGGGCTCTGCCCGTGGGCAATGCGGCGGATGAAGGCAAAGGCCGTATCGAAAATGGGCAGGCCAAGGATCAGGAAGGGCACCACAAAGGACACTACCGCGTAATACTTGAACAGACCCTGAATGGACATGGTAGCCAGGATAAAGCCCAGGAAGGTGGCGCCGGTATCACCCATGAACATCTTGGCGGGGTTCATGTTATAGGGCATGAACCCCACGCAAGCCCCCACCAGGGCGGCCAGAACGATGGATACCTGAGTCTGTCCTCCCACCAGGGCGATGACCAGCATGGTGGTGGCGGAAATGGCGGAGACGCCGTTGGCAAGACCGTCCAGACCGTCGATCAGGTTCACCGCGTTGGTGATGGCAACGATCCACAGTACCGTGATGGGAATGGACAACCCTCCCAGCACCCAGTACAGGCTATCGGAAAAAATGTTGGGGTTGGAAAAGGCCAGGATCTGCACGCCGTTCAAGGCGGGGATCAGGGCTGCCGCGATCTGGATCACGAATTTCAGCATGGCCGGCAGGGCCATGATGTCATCCACCACGCCCAGCACCACGATGATGACCGCACCCAGCAGGATGCTCTTCATCTCGGTGTTGATCTCCGCAAACAGCAGGATGCTGACCATGAAGCCAATGAAAATGGCAAGGCCGCCCAGGCGCGGAATAGGTACCTTGTGCATCCGCCGGTTGTCCTTGGGTACGTCGATGGCGCCCACCTTATAGGCGAAGGTCTTGACCACCGGCGTCATCAGAAAGCTGATAACCAGGGCCACCAGCAGCGCAAGCACCACGAAGGCCACCAGCCGATTTTCGATCAACATGTCATTCCTCCATCAGCGGGCGGCAAAGCCGACCTTTCTCTGGACCTTGGAGAGTGTCTTATTAGCCAGATACTGGGCACGCTGGGCACCCTCCCGGTAAATACTCTCCAGATAGGCCTTGTCGGCCATCAGGCGCTCGGACTCCTCCCGGATGGGACGCAGAAGCTCAATGACCGCATCTGCCACGGCGGGCTTGAACACGCCGTAGCCCTGACCGGCAAACTCTGCCTCGGCCTCCTCCATGGTCTTTCCGGTGGCAGCGCAGTAAATGGTCAGCAGGTTGGAAACGCCGGGCTTATTGTCCTTGTCGAAGCGGACGGCGGTCTCGCTGTCGGTAACGGCCCGCTTGAACTTGCGCTGGATCTCCTCCGGCTTATCCAGCAGGTAAACGCAGCCGTCGGGATCGGACTTGCTCATCTTGTTGTCCGGGTTGCCCAGGCTCATGATCCGGGCGCCCATCTTGGGAATGAATGCCTCCGGCAGGGTGAAGGTATCACTGTACACGCCATTGAACCGCTGGGCAATGTCCCGGGTCAGCTCCACGTGCTGCCGCTGGTCCTCGCCCACCGGCACCAGGTCCGCCTGATACAGCAGGATGTCCGCGGCCATCAGCACGGGATAGGTAAAGAGGCCGGCGGTGATGTTGTCAGCGTGCTGCTGAGACTTCTGCTTGAACTGGGTCATGCGGCTCAGCTCGCCGAACTGGGTGTAGCAGCCCAGAATCCAGCTCAGCTCCGCATGCTGGGGCACATGGCTCTGGATGAACATGATGTTCTTCTGGGGGTCCAGGCCGCAGGCGATATACTGGGCCAGTTGGGCCACGGAACGGCGGCGCAGCTCCGCCGGGTCCTGACGGACGGTGATGGCGTGCATATCCACGATGCAGTAGATACAGTCGTATTCATCCTGGAGAGCCACCCAGTTCTTGATGGCGCCCATATAGGAGCCCAGGGTCAGCTCACCGCTGGGCTGAATACCGCTGAAAATTCTCTTTTTCTTCTCCTGATTTTCCATGAGAAACACCTCGACATTCTCTGCCGCCGGACTGCTTCTGACCCGGCGGAAATTTAATTTTGTATTATACCAGTTTTCTGCTTCTGGTGCAATCTTTTTTCCGCGCTTACTTCCGAAAAGCGAAGAACCGCTGGCCCAGGTAATTGAGGGCTGTATACAGACACATGCCCACCAGCATGGCGGCGTTTTCCTGCAGCCACTGGCTGCGGCCCTCCAGCAGATGGATGACAAGGGGCTTTGCCAGCCCGTAGGCCAGCAGCCAGCAGACCGCCACGTTCAGGGCAAACCGGACCACCTGCCGCCAGGACCACGCCTTCTTCCGGAAGGTGAAATACTTATTGAGGAAAAAGCTGACGATGCCGCCCAGCAAATAATTGGCGGCGGAGGACACCCAGTAGGAGCAGTGGGCCCAGTTGTACAGCAGGAACATGGTGCCGCAGCCCACCAGGGTGTTGATGACGCCCACCAGCAGGAACCGGGGCACCGTTCCGTCAATCAGTTTTCGTTGCATCGGGGTTCTCCTTGTCGGTCTCCGCCAGGATATAGATGGGGCGGTGCTTGGTCTCCAGATAGGTCTTGGCCAGATACTGGCCCAGGATGCCCATGCACAGCAGTTGGATGCCGCCCAT